>Ga0308159_1000839_pt1 | contig 55371 bp, 89 predicted proteins | sample PhyCR1_FD_201040 | JGI IMG/M metagenome (GOLD analysis project Ga0308159, IMG submission 201040) | Phyllosphere microbial communities from UC Gill Tract Community Farm, Albany, California, United States - DLSLC.R1 | ecosystem: Host-associated > Plants > Phyllosphere > Unclassified | place: USA...
GAACTGCGCCGCATCGAGATCCTGCTGACTGGAGACGCGGTTCTGCACCAGCGATCTCAGCCGCTCCAGCGATGTGTTGGCCGAGCCGAGATCGGCTTTCGCTTTTGCGACATTGGCTCTGGCGGAAGCAAGCTTGGCGCGCGCGCTCTGCACATCGGCCTCAAGTTTGTTGGTGTCGAGCTCAGCCAGAATGTCGCCCGCTTTCACCGCACTGTTAAAGGTGACGTTGACCTTGCGGATCGTGCCGGAGAGCTCGCTCGATATATCTACCTGGTCGGTGGGCTGCACCGAACCGGTGGAGGTAACAATGACGGAGAGATCGCCGCGCTTTGCCTCCTGTGTTGTGTAGGTGTAGGCGACCCGCGCGCCGGCTAAGGCAAAATAGTAGGTCGCCGCGCCAGCAATCATCAGCAGCGCGAGAATGATATAGAGCGAACGCCTGGATTTCTTTTTTCCGGTTTTCGAAGACACCAGAATGTCGCGAAGATCCGGCTTCGCTTCCTGGCTGGTCGTTTTCTCGCTACTGGCGTCCAAGTGGTTCATTCCCATTGTCTGAGAGATTGCAAAAGTTATGCCTTGATAGGTGGCTATCTGAGGAAGCGACTGCAACTGCTAAAATACGTCTGCTGGATCGCACGGCTGGAAGGGTGGGTGAAGTGAAAACTTCGTAATCTTCCCGCCACGTGCATCCCATCCCACACTCAGGGACGGCTAAGCCGATTGAGAAAAAACAAACGAAAAGGTGATTTTAGCTGTTGCAGGGTCTGCGGTAACCGTGTATCTCCCCGCTCACGACATCGGCGGAGTGTAGCGCAGTCTGGTAGCGCATCTGGTTTGGGACCAGAGGGTCGGGAGTTCGAATCTCTCCACTCCGACCATTCGACAAATCCTTGAATTGCCTGGATTTTATATTTCCCCATTCATCGTTGAAATTGCTCTCGTGAGCGTGTGTGAACGTTAAGCGTTTTCTGCTGCGCTTGCTGTTTCTATGATCGACGTCTCGCAGTGTGATTTCGAGGCGCCGATGGATTGCGTTTTTGGGCTGTCGTCTCAAGCCTTCGTATTGTCGGGCGCCTCTGAAGGCTGTCCTGCAGGAAGATGGATGGACTCCTGCCGCGCACCTTGAAGCCTTAAGCCTCATACACCGTATTGGAAGTGCACCCAGATCAAAACGCAGAGCGCAATGCCGCCGATAATAACGGCGAGCAGCTTGCTCTGACCGGGACGGGGCTTCTTCGGCGGTTGCGGCTTGCGAAACTTGATGACGTTATCGCTCATGATACGTGTCTCCTCTTAGGTGTCGCGATAGAATATGCTTCGCGCGTCCCATTCAAGCGTGGCGTTCGCTTTTTCTGTTGGTGAAGGCTCTCATGTTTCGGAGAGCTCTGGCTTCCTTACGCAGCTATAACGGTCGTTCTATCGTCTTTGAATCGAGGCATCGTGCTTTCTCAAATTCGGTTAGGATTTTCAGGCCGATGCTGTAGCATCTACAAAGCAAGCGGCTTGACTTCGCGCAGGAGTCAGTCCAAGTGAAATTCTGATGTCGACCGTAATAAAATGGTTACGGGAAGCCGCGTAGAAAGAGCGTCATCGCGCTTGATCGCAAGACTGGAGCAGTTGAAATGTCTGCAAAAATTTATCGTCCGGCAAAGACCGCCATGCAGTCCGGCAAGGCCAAGACGAATATCTGGGTGCTGGAATTCGACGCTGAGGTTCCGCGCAAGATCGATCCGATCATGGGCTACACGTCCTCATCGGACATGAAGCAGCAGGTCAAGCTCAATTTCGACTCACAGGAACAGGCCGAAGCCTACGCACAGCGCAAGGGCATCGAGTATCGCGTGATCCAGCCAAAGGAAGCAGAGCGCCAGACGGTTTCCTACACGGACAACTTCCGCTATACGCGCACGCAGCCCTGGACACACTAACCGTTTTCGGCGCCTCCACGGCGCCGCGAGTGGCCCCTTAGCTCAACTGGATAGAGCAACTGCCTTCTAAGCAGTAGGTCGCAGGTTCGAGTCCTGCAGGGGTCGCCATATATTATAATCATCAGGCGCAGAAGTATGTTCCTAAATTGGGCTTGCGACATTGGAAGTGTGCGGTTGAGCTTTCTCTAGCAATGTTTGATCTCTAGCTCGCACTGTATTCCAGAAGAACAGTTTCTAGCGCGCTCAATTTTTCGCTTTTCATGAGCTGCGATGTTACTAGATTAGCTAAATATATGATTAGAATATCGTACATCAAATGCACGCTTTGATGATTTTTAACGCTACCATGTAAGGCGACTGTTTTTCTAAGCCGTATCTAAGTAAATTTATCCTAAAATGTCCTAGGAATTGGATAGAGAGTATGGCTGACACATCAATCGAGTGGACTGACGCAACTTGGAATCCCGTGGCTGGATGCTCCCTCATGAGTGCTGGCTGCACCAACTGCTACGCAATGCGAATGGCGGCACGTCTCCAAGCCATAGGTCTGGAAAAATACAAAGGTCTGACGCGCAGAAGTGGCGGCCACGCAAAATGGACAGGCGATTTGTACCTGGATGAAGCAGCTCTTTCGATACCCGAGACTTGGGCGCGCCCCCGCAATGTATTCGTGAATTCAATGTCCGATCTATTTCATCCAGAAGTTCCAGTGGACTTTATTCATAAAGTTTGGGATGTCATGGCGCGAGCTAAGCGGCACACTTTCCAGATATTGACGAAGCGTCCAGACCGAATGGCTGCTATTTTGAGGGAGGGTTTCGATGTTCTGCCTAATGTCTGGCTTGGTACTAGTGTGGAAGACGGTCGAGTTGCATACCGCATCAAAGAGCTCCGCGCAGTGCCTTCGCGAATTAAATTTGTTTCTTTTGAACCCCTAATCGGCTCGGTTTCAGGCGCTGACCTTAATGGAATTCACTGGGCTATCGTTGGTGGAGAATCTGGGCCTCAAGCACGTCCTTTGAACCCGAAATGGATAGATGAGGTTTTTTCCATGTGCGGATCAACAGGCACGGCATTTTTCTTCAAGCAATGGGGCGGGAAGAATAAGAAAGCGGCAGGTCGTCTCTATCGTGAACGAACATGGGACGAAATGCCCAGCTTGAGAATATGAGCTGCGATATCAGTTGCTAATTTCACTGCTGCCTTATTTGGATTGGAGATCGCGAAGAAAAGAGACGCCATTGGTGCACCATTTGGATGGTGTAGGCGCATAGGCCTCAAAACGTCGCCCTTAAATACGCTTTTCAGCCGATCCCTTACCCACTCCTCTATGCGATCTACAGTAGCAATTCGTCTTTCATCTAGTTTACCAAACATATCAGTTTGAGGGCCCACTTCGTACCAGTCCTGCCTCCAGGAATCCGTGCCAAAAACGCGGGTGAGAGCCGTGATCTTTCCCTCATCAAATCTTTCTGCGTCCTTCGGGGCATTTCGGTACAAACCTGATAGTGGAAAAAAGTACCAGCAGTCCAACGCTTTAGTGTTTGCAATTGCCTCCACTGTTTCCCAAGCGACCTCCATGCCATAGGGATCGAGAAAAATTACACCTCGGAGCCGCTTATCGTCTTCGAAGCGTTTGCAAATTCGTTGAACAATTTGGTTTGCGTCTCCTCCTCGAACTCGCGCCCTATTTCCGGGATATTCATCTAGCACACTCTTGAGAGCATCTATTTTTATTGGGTCGTTCTCAATTAAGACGACATGGTGAAATCCCGATTTTGTTTCAAGCGCTATGCGGGCACTCCCAGGTGTTGTGACCTCAGTCACAGACGGCTCACCTTCCCCCATAAACGGCAACACCGCTCGTGTTTCCGTCCTACTTCCAGTGCCTGCAAAAGCGTCAATGTAGAGACGACAAAAATTCTTGTTTTGAAGGGCGATCGAATATGCTTCGAGATAACGACGAAGACAGTCGAGTTTCCGTTCTGTCTCTGAGCTTCCGAAATAGTGCTTAGTCCCGTTCAAATACATCTCCGATACTAAGACTCATTTTTGATTCTTAGTATAGAGTTCGCGAGTGATCACAAACAGTCAATGATGTTTGATAAACGTGCCAATGGTGTCCACGAGAGGACTGCAATCAGAAAATTAAGTATTTGATTTCGTTTTATCATTTTCACTCAATCCCTCACCTGAATTTGGGTGAGGGGAATTTATGTTCCCGATCTGGTCCGCGACGATGCGGCTTGCTTCGATCCCCAGACGCCGGCGATCAATCCCCTTCGTGTAAATTTCCGCTGTTGCGATGTTGGTCCAGCCATACTGCGCCAACAAATGATGGGTGGCCGCGCCTCCCTCTGCTGCCAGCGTGGCGCTCAGTTTTCGCAGCCCATGCGCAGACTTTGTCACATTGGCCTCATCACACTTCTCCCGGAACCAATTCCCGAAACCTTCCTTGACGAAAGGTTTGCCGTGCATGGTCTCAACCAGATGCAAGCCCTTCCGTGGCGTGGCTTCTATGAGCGAAATAAGCGCATCGGAAAGCTCAACCGTCACTCTGGCGCCCGTTTTCTCCGTGTTCATCGAAAGCACCCGGCCATTGATGTGCTGCCGTCCAGCTTTCACCACATCGGAACGTCGTAGCCCGGCGAGCAGCATTAATTCCATTGCCAACCTAGCTGTTGTTCCGATCTTGTGAACTTCCCTGAATGCCTTGACATCATCGATCGTCCAAGCTGGAAAGCCGCCAGTTTTATATCCTGGGGGCTCGACGCCCAGCGTTGGGTCTACGGCTACAAGGCGCATCTTCTTCGCCCAGCCGAATAAGCCCCGCATGACTTTGAGAAAGTTGCCGGCCTGTGCTGGCGTCTCGTGGCGCTTATCAACGCCTGCCTGGATGACGTCTTGTGTTATCACCTTCAAAGCGGACTTCCCGGCGCTTGCCAGCACCTTATCCATGATCAGCTGTTGGTATTTCTTTGTTGCGGGGCTGTATCCCGCCCACTTCGCGCTCTCGGTCGTATACCTCTCCCAAAGCCACTGCAATGTTCCTTCATGGGCTACCTGAACCTTCAACGGAGATCCGTTTAGGGCAGCCATGTAAGCGTCTTTGAATGTTGGGTCAGTCGGGTTTGGAAGCCGGATGCGCGGTCCTTTCCCAACGCGAAAATAAAAGACCCACTTTTTATGGCGGGTCTTTTGTTTGTGAACGTGTGGGTACAGCTTTTTCGGCATAGCGGCGATGTCACAGCACTGGACGGGAATAGTCAATTCCCTTTGATTTCTCGAAGTCGATCTCTGATCTTGGAATCACCGTAATCACGGCTTTCCCTATTTTGATCTCAATCTTGCATCCAGAACCGTTTGCAACTTCGGCGGCCCTTTTCAGATCAGCTTGCTTTACCAGGGCAGGTGTCGTCATCCCTCGCTCCTTTCAAGCGCCGCTCGGCCTGCGTCGGTTATGACCCATCGGCGCGGGTTCATCACGACTTCCGCGAGGCCTGCTTTTCTGACTCTTTGGCGCGCTTTGTCCTCGTACCGATTGGCAACGGATAATCGCTGCCCATCTCTAAGGCGTCGAAGGAAATCAGCTTCACGAGTACTCAGCTTCATCACTCCCGGCCCTCCGCATCATGAGGCTCTGATGGGATGAGGGCGCGACGACCTCTGATTTTTTCTGCGCGCGCCTTCAATTCCTTCAGTACGACGAAAAAGAGAGCTCGTTTTGCTCTGGGCTTGAACCTGCCTTCGTTGTACAGCCTAAACCAAGTGCCAAGAGTGTCGAAGATCATCTGCTCTACGCGTTCAGATTCCTGCGCGCGGCGATGCATTGATTGTGTTTTCCGCCTTTCATCTTCTATGAGATCAATATGGTACTGGCACATCGACACGAGCTTGTCGTTATCGTCTAAGTGGCACGCGCAGCCTGAGCGGTGTTTCTTCATCCGCAAGGCGTAGGCATCTTCAAAGCCTTTCCGCCTCGCTCGCTTCTCTTGCTGCTCTGCTTCGGATAGGGCTGTGCGTAGACGGGTGATCTCGTCGGCGGCTTTGTCGAATAAAGGGGATTGAAGAAAGCAGTCTTCAAGGCTCTGGTGGTCTACGGCGCGCAGGCGTTCCACGATATCGCTCATTCTGCATCTCCATGCTTGGAGGCGGGGGAGGCGGTAATAGTGATCTTGAAATCAGCGTTGGCCCAATTCTGCTTTGCGAAGTCCCAGATAACGGCCATTTCCGTCTTTGATACGCCGTGGCCGAAGAACATGTTTTCCCAATTGTTCTCGGTAGTGTAATACGTTTCTGTGTCCACCACGTCCTGTACCTGAGCGGAGATGGCGGAGCGAAGCGAGAGGTAATGCCGCAGCGTCTCCCTTGCTGGCTCATGATTGCAAGCGGCGATCCAATGATAGATTTCATCATCGGTCATAGCAGCCTTCACCGCCACGGCTGGCGCGGCAGATTCAGTTTGGTATGACGGCTTTAAGTCATCCAGAACCGCCAGAACATCAGTCGCTCGGTATTCATTACCCGCATCTAGCAAGTCATATTTCACCATCCATGACAGAACGGCGTCAGCAATTTCCTCGGCTGGCGCTGTCTTCACCGGCTCCGCGTGGGCAGCAGGACCAAAATCGGAATCAGGATCATAAACCCGATAGCCGATGTATTTGCGGGTGTTCAGGTCAACGAGGATTGCGCAGCGCCCATCAATATCTCGGACGATGTACGGCACGTCTTCGTTCAAGAACTCGACATATCCCGCTTCATCGTTCCGGCTACTCACCGGCTCCGCGTTCCGCTGCGGGCTGAAATAGAACGGTTTCGGCGCAAAGCCCTCGTCTTCCCATTTCCAAGCCAAGTCTGGCACAAGAGTGAATTCATCCTCGCATATCCAGCCGTCCGGCTCCGTGTCCGTCGATAGGGCGGCTTCGGCGCGGCGGTTCCAGTAAGCCACAGCGTTGGCGTCGCTCACGCCGGTCTCTGATGGCGCTTCCAACCCGCAACAGACGCATGACACCCATGACATTTGCGCAGTAGCGTGCTCCCGCAGATGAACGTCAGAACTGCCGCAAAAAGGGCATGGCTTCAGTTCTTCACTCTGCATGGTGTTCGCCTCCTGTGCTGGCGAGGGTGTCTCGGGCGCGGCGCAGATCACCGACCGTGAAATACGCTTCAGAACCTGGATGAGCAGTTGATGACCCGGGCTCTGTGCATAGCGTCTTGTGGTCGTCGGGGACGCTGTCGCTCCAGTTCTCAGCTTCTTCAGCAAACGGCTTCAGCGCCTCTTCAAGCAACTTCACACGCGCCTGTATCTGGCGGCGGGAGTAGAGAGGCTTGGACAGCGCCAACTCTGTTTGCAGCCGCGCAACCTCGGCCTCTGCGGCCATGGCGCGGTCGATGTCGCCTTGGTGCATTCGGTGCGCGTGCTGCGCAATCTCGACAATTTCAGAAGTTGGCGTGCTGTCCAAAAGCCCTGGAGCATCCTCTCCACCGATAATGGCGCATGCGAGTTTGTAACGATCCTCGCGGAGAGCCCCATTCTCGCGCTGCAATCGGTCGATCTCGGAAATAAGCGAAGCCGATGGAGCTTTCTCGAAGTAGTTCACGAAGGAGAACCCAGCCGGCGTCATCCTTGCAGTAGACGTCTCCATAATGCTGTCATGGGAGACCTTGATGAAACCAAGCTTGTACGCCCTGTTAAAGGTGTCGTCTTCGTAGTCGGTGCAGAACGCGTTTATCCAGTTCCACTCGTCATCGTCTGCGTTTGTCGAGCCGGACGAGTTGGACAGGATGTGCAGGAACCACCAAAGCCGTTCCACGCGATCTGGCGTCACGCCTTCCAGCGCCTTCTTGATTGCTTCGATACTCATGACGTTGCCTCTGGTGCTGGAAGAAGGTTTTGAGAGACGGCTCGTCGGTGGACCGTCTCGCCAGTAGGCAAAAGGATCTGCCCGAGAAATGCGGCGTCGAAGGTGAGAATGCCGGTCTCGACCGCTGTAAGCTGGCCCTTGATCCAATCGCGAAGGATCGACCACACGGCAATCTGGCCACGCTCTAAGGCAGCTTGCTCGTGCTGCTTCAGCGTTTTGCGCATGCGGTTGGAATAGGGGTTCTCCCGCAACCATGCTGCCGCGTAGCCTTGCGCGCTTGCCTCAACTTGAACGGCACGGCCTCGATATTCGAACTGGATGATAACCTTGCCAGTCTCGAAATCCTCCATCGGCGCGAACTTGGAGCAGCCAAACGCCTGGAGCGTCTTGCGAATATCGTCTGCTGCCGATCGGCCAGACGTGGAACTTGAATAGGGTAGGGTCATGGCTGCCTGCCTCCCACGATTTCACCGGTGCGGCGGTCAACGACTGTGCCGTCCATCAGGCGCTTCAGGTTTGGGTGCGATAAGGATGATTTAGGTTTGGCGATCCCGATGTGCTTTTTGCGAACCCGGGCAATCTTCGATTTGACCTTCATCTCGGTCGCTGTCTTGACCTTGTGAGCGTCGGCAAGGGCAGGTGCCATATTGCTTTCGCGGTGCTGGCCCCCGAGGATGAGAGCGTGGATGTGCTCCAGCTCCCATTTCTCGCCTGGCTGGATTGCGCGGCCGGTCAGATGACAGATGCCGTTGTGCCGGTCGAACACGCGCTGGCGTACCCGTGGTGGCACCTTCTGGTCGTCATGCTTACCTATCCATTCGTCATTGCTGCGGGCCATCACATCTGCCCTCCCAGCGCGCGTGTCATCATATCCCGCTTCTGTCGCTCAAGCTTACGGACGCTGCCCGTCTTGCCGTGTGAGCGCTTTGCCTGCTTGATCGCGGCGTCTATGTCGGATTGCCAGCTATACGCTCTGGTGAGCTTCCTACGGGCTCGCCATGACTGCCAGAGGTGGATGGAACGACGGATCAATCTATTCATGACCGGGCCTCCACGATCGGCGTCACTCGATCAAGCAGGTAGCAACCGCTGATGCCTTCCAACCAAATGACCGCAGAGTGACCAGCCAAGACTTCGGCCTTAGATCGGGTAACGGTGATGACGCCGTCTCCCGCATCTTTCCGGACAGAAACTTTCTGGCCAACCGGATATCTTGCATTGAACGCTTCACACTGCGCTTGAAGCTTTGCGGTGTTCGGGCGTCTCATGCGAACCTCCCTTGGCCGTCCATGCGGCGAACCGGGCGAGCAAGAACCTTCTCCTGAAGGCGGTGAATGCCGTGGCGAAACTCGGTGATGTCATCGCCGTGCTGGATTGGAAGCTCAAGAAAGGCATTCCAGGCTTCTACCAGCGCAGCCATTACTTCGTGTTCCTGCTGCGTGAGGGCGCGTGTTTCAGCCATTGGTCTGCTCCCGATCTTTTGGGTGCATGAGGCTCCGGATCGCGTATCGTGCCTGCTGTAGGCGCGTAGCCGAATCCATCACCTCATCCTTGAAGACTGTTGTGGTGGCAAAGCGCTCGATCCGGCCAATGAGACGGAAGATCTCGAGATCGATTTCATCCGCTTCTTCCTGCGTCTTTGTTCGCTTGAAGCGCATAGCCGGGGGAATAAGGCCTTCGAAGTTTTCTCTACTCATCGGAGGCTCCCAGATCAGAAGGCTTGCAACCAAGCATTTCGGCATAGAAATCGATTGCCGATTCCAGGCTGGCTTTGCCGTTCGCAATCGCGCGGATCGACATGGAGATGGATCGAGCCTTCTCCTTGCCGGCGTCGGTCAGATTTTTCATCTCGCCTTCGGACCAGCCCTTTTCGACCTCTTTCAGAGTTGACGGCGAGACGTTGATGTTTGCCGCCATAGGCAGCATTTCAGCTGCGAACCGGATGAGGATATCGCGCTCTGGATCATTTGAGGGCGAGGCAGCCGGAGGGTTTTCCACCTCGCCCTCTGCTGGCTTCATGCCAGCGTCAACCGACGACTGAGGGGCTGGGCCGTCGGTATCGTTGTTGTCGATGATTTCGCCCGTCAGAGCGTCGTGCGGCTCTTCGGCAGGAATAGTAGCGGTGAAGCCTTCCTGCTCTTCCATGGCGCTCTCTGGAGCAGCGCGCGATATAGCAAGGCGATCAGCGAGAGACGGCTTTGGAGTGATGTCGCGGGCGGCGCGAGAACGTGTCGTGTCCTCCATGTCGACCATCTCGTCATCCGTGTAGACGCCAAGCATGGTTGCCGGCTCATAGATGCGGCACCAGTCGCGAGTTCCGCGGTAGATGAGCATACGAGGGAAGTTCTTCGGAGACCATGGAGAGTTGTTGCCAGTCGTCTTCCACTCTGCAACAGAACCATCAAAGAGACGAAATCCGGGAACGCGAATCCCTGGCTTCAGGAAGGAAACGAGCGGCGCTGTCTTGCCGTCAATCGTAACCTCTTCATCGAAAGGCCGGTCGCTCATGTAGACGCGGGTTTCTTCGCCCGATCCCGTGATGTGATGATGCAAGCTCATGCCGAGCTTCGCCTGAAGGACTGCGGCCACTAGCTTGCCCTCATAGCAAAGCTTCCCATGCACGACGGAAACGCACTGAGCAACGGCGAATGGATCCAGACCCCAGCGAACGGCTTGGTTCACGACGAGGAAGCAGTTCGAGAGAATATTCTCGTAAGGCAACGGCTGCTTGTTATCCTTCTTGCCTTCCATGTAGAGGCTTTCTGGCATCAATGTGGATCGCGCCATAACGGTCGCTACGCGCTGCATGTGCTCGAAGCGAGAGGTGTCAAGCAGGGGAACTGCATCAATGACCTCGATGCGCTCACGAACTGCTGTAGGCTGTTTCTGCTCAACTATTGCATTCATGGTTATCGTCCCCCGATGTAGTGGCGCGCGGTGTGCTTTTCGTCGGCGCCGAGATCAGATTTGTTTGCGACCCAGTTCAAATAGTCCCATGGCAGGTCCGACCACTTCAGCCCTTTGTGCTTTCCAAAAGTGACATCGCGCAGGAGAACCGGAGCGGTCGTAAGCCGGACAAGCTCATCGACAGAGGCTATCGTCAGCAGACGGCCGAGGATGAGGGCGGTGACGTAGGTGTCAGGTCCGGCACGGTGCGGCGGCATGGCGCGGCCAACGTCTTCCATCTGCGCATCAAGATTGAGCCAGTAGCGCAGGACCTGATTGGAGAAGCCGGGAGCGTCTGGGAACAGATGCTTTGCCGCCTGCATGGTGCATATCCAACGACGTCCACCACCCCCGAAGAACGCCTGTTCGAATTTGCAATTGTGAGCGGCAAACACGTCAGCTTCTTCCATGCCGGTCATGAGTGTGCGTGTGGCAACGTCAGGACTGACAGCGCCGACGACATCGGCATCAGAGATATGATGGACTGCGCGCGTCTGAGGCGGGATAGGGTGGCCCGGATTGACGAGGAAGTTAACCGTCGGGCTCAACTGCCAATCGTTGCTAAGATCGGTATAGCCGACCTCGCAAATGGCTCTGACAGCATCTTCGGGCATACCGGTGGTTTCGAAGTCTATGACTCTGATCTTCTGCATTATGCGGCCTCCTGCTCATCTGACGGAGGAGGAACATCGCCCTCAATGCCGTTCAGGAATCTGGTGATTTTGCTCTTGTGGTACGGGACCATCGTGATTTTGCGTTCGCCGCCATGGAATGGTTCGCGACCCGGCCAGCGGCCTTCATCAAGGCACTTGCGGATCGTGCGCAGCGCCCACCGGATCATTGCCTCGCCATGGTCAAGTTCGCTCGGCAGCTCCTCGCCGCCGGGAAGAAGGATAGACTGGTCGTTGATCTCGACGTGCGCGGTATCGGGAATGTCGTCATTGAGGACATAGACCAGGACGAAGGTTTCGAACGGGATTTTCAGCAACCGGCAGACCATGCGCGTCATTGCCGCCTGCAGGTAATAGCCAGCTTCGAATATTTGCCGCTGCAAGAAATCCTCATCCATGCTGCCAACCGTTTTGAGGTCGGCAAACACTCCATCAGCGCTCGGCATGGCGTCTGGGCGAACCTTTAGCCATATGCCCGTTTCCGGATCTTTCGCTGCCAGCGTGCGCTCTACGCGGCCATTGAGGATACCTTGCTGCACAAGAGGGTAGGTGGCTGCGTCGGCGCGGATGAGGCGGATGGTATCGATCTGCTTCGGCGTGAGAACCGTCAGTCCCTTGGCCTTCTGCTCAGCCATGTAGTCGCGGCATACGGTGGCGTTGTTGTTCCAGTCCACCATGTTGCCCTTATCGTTGCGATACTTGGCAGGGCGAACGATGAACTTCTCCTCGAACACCTCGTCACCAAGCAAAAGGCAGTGAGCCGCTTTGCCGAAGATCAGAGCGTCGGTCGGGTCTTTCGGGTCAAGGCGATCCTTATTCCAATTCCAGCGCCCCCAGAACTGCTTCGGACTGCCGCCGTGGACCGGCAAAATTTCCTTGATGATGGATTTCGACACAGCCGGACCGTCGAACAGGTCACGGTCATGGTGGTAGCGATCGATCGGAACATTCCGATATGCGCCTGGCTGCGAGATAACGCCGCCGTCGAACTGGACTTCGCCTTTGACCGGCTTCACACGCTTCAAGATCGAATTGACGGGCGTGGTGACATGCTCGAACAGGTCCTTGTCGATTACCTTGTCCATGCGATATCCTCCTGTGCTATCAGCGCCTCGCGCTTGAGAACCCTTTCAGCTTCCTGGATGGCGATGACGCCGGCGACGAGAACCGAGCACATGCAAAGGGTCATGGTGAGTTTCGCGACGAAGTCGAACCGGCGCTGATTGGCTTCGACCTTCGCCAGGTTCTTCCGGTGGTCGTGCAGGATGATCTCGAAGTGATCGACCTCTGCCTCTGGTGTGGTGAAAGCGTCCATCACGAGCGGCCCTCCGCACGGGCAATGGCGGCTTCTGTGAGCGCCAAGGCTTCCATGCCCCATTCGTGAGACGGAGAGTTGAGTTCGCTTTGCAGCGCTTGCTTCTGGAGCGCCTTCAGGGCTTCGAGAAGATCAGGAGCGGCGGCAACGAGACGAGCATTCGCCTCTTGAATGGCAACCGCCTCTTCGTGAGGAAGGCCTAGTCCGCCATGGCCGTTTCCAGTCAAATAACCCCAGCCACGAATATCAAAGAGTTTTGCGTGACCGCCAATCTTTGCATTGGTGCAGCCGATGTCCATGCCGCGATAACCTACATGCCAAGGTCCGGGCGTATGCTTCTTGCTATCTGCCATAGTCTTCCCCTTCATGCGGGTATCGGACAAAGCCGGGGTGGGATTAGGAGACGGTCGAAACGGCGCCGCCAGTGAGGCGAAGCTTATTGCCGTCTTTGGTGGTGACGCGGACGTCGATGACGTGACCTGCGTCCATGGCGAACTGCGTGCCGGCATTGAGCCACTCTGCGAATGTGGCTGCCGGGTCGCTCGGGGTAGCCGATCCTGTTTGCTCCGTTATTTCGCGGGCAATGCTTTGGGCAACTTCTCTGGATACGACGTGGCCGATCTCGCGCCCGTCGGCATGGGCAAGCAGCAACTCGAAGTTATCTGCATCATTGTGAAACTGGCTAAGGCACGCGCCTACGATTCTGCTCATCTTGTTCTCCCGCTGTGCTGAGGTTACGAGGGGGTGGAGGGGGAGGAATCGACCGCCCGTAAAGCTGCGGAGAGCATGTTTGCTGCCATCTGCTCGCCATGCCGGACTTGGCAAGCCAAATCTTCGCCATATGCATCAACGAGAGATTTACTGGCATTGCCAAGATTGCCAGAAATGCCCCAGAGCCGTTCAGCCAGCTTGGTCAGACCGACCTCAAAAAGAAGACCTGCAACGTCTTCCACACGGTTCGCTGATGACTGCATCACATCGCGGGCGCTATGCACCGCATCCAAAAGCACTGTATTGCTGTTCATTTCCCTATCCCTTGTTTGATGCCCTGTGGGAGGGCGCGCTAAGCGGCTGCAGCGTTCGACGCTGACAAAATCCGCTGTTGTGCGATTTCGAAAAATTCTCGGTTCTTTTCGATGCCGATGAAGCGACGTCCGAGGTTCAGGCATGCAACACCGGTCGTTCCGCTGCCCATGCAGTTATCGAGAACGGTGTCGCCTGGATTGCTATAGGTGCGGACGAAATACTCCATCAAAGCCAGAGGCTTTTGCGTCGGGTGCAGCTTTGACCGCTGCTTGTCGCTTGCGAACACCAGAACGCTTCTAGGGTAGCGTTCGGTAGAATCGTATGCGATCGGCGAGAAATCCTGCTTGCCGTAGTTGGTGGAAAGATCAGCTCGTTTAACTGAGACCTTTCGAGGATGCCCGGTGGTCTTCTGTGGGTTGTACGTTGGCAACTGGCTGTAGAAGACGAGAATATTCTCGTGAGCCTTCATCGGCGCCTTCTTGGCGTTCAGGTGGCCTGTCGGGTGTGTCTTCTCCCAGATCCACTCGTAGCGAAGCATATGCAGGTTGGACGCACCTAAAACCTTGTCGAAAGGCGTCTGCGACGTGAGGACGATCGCGCCTCGGCAAATGCGCTTGTAGTGCGCCCACATAGCCGGGAGGTGAACCATGAAGTCCCACTCGTTGCGCGTTGTCTCGTAGGGCAGATCGCACAAAATGAGGTCTATACTCTGGTCTGCAATACCGCCCATCAACTCCAAGCAGTCGCCATGCAACAAGGTAGGTGCGCTCATACCCCCGCTCCTACACCCTGCAACGCGTGTGTGATGTTTCCTGCGGAAGGACGGCGGGCGTTGTAGACGTGAGGGTAGCGAAGCTCTTCCTCGTCTTCCTGTTCGCGCCGGTCTTCCTCGCGCTCGGCAAAGGAACGAACGTCGAAATCATCTGCGATCGACATGCCGCACTTCTTGACGCGGTCGTATGCCTCTACATCGATCACGGTGCAGCGATCGGAAACGGTCTCGTCAATGAGCGCCTGTATCTCGGTCGCCTTGTACTGGCGCATCTCGGTTTCGAGCATCACGGTTGAGCCATCGCTCCAGAGCGTCGTGATCAGAAGCAGTTCGTCTTTTCCGATTGTGTAAGCGGGGGAGGTCATAGGCTTGCCTCCTCGCTGTCCGACTCCGGTTCGGATGTCTTTTCGACAGCTTTCAAATCATGGGTGAGTTTGCAGCGCGGGCAGAGAACAGCTACGGAAATTTCTTCCCGGTCGCGGATATCCCAGTAGCCGTCGTAAAGACCTTTGCCGTCGCATACTTCACAGCCAATGTAGTCTGCTCTTGCCATGTTACTCACCTCAGTTGGTTGAGATCGAATTGGATTGCGCCGGAAGGGGAGGACCAGGCGGATCGGGACTTCCCTTGCGCCCATGCTTTGGTGGCACCGCAATGCAGACATGCCGCCTCCTGTGGATGCGTAGCGCCGCCGCAAGACTTGCAAAGTTCAGCACCGATATGCGATGCGCCCTTTTCAGTAAGCCGGTACATGAACGCACTTCGACCTGTGGTCTCGATGAAGCCACGCTCCTCCAAGCGATCAATCTGCCGGTTCGTCAGAGGCTTCGGGTTCCAGTAATCTGGTATTTCTTTTGTAATCACTGGAATTCGATTGAACTGGTCCAAGACTTCCAGTTGACCTTGCGAAAGTCGCTCGCTCATCTGCGTATCTCCGTTGATGCCCGACCGTGCGGGCTAGATCGAATTGGGGGGATCAGGCGGCGGCGATCTGAGATGCGATGGCTTGCAGCCGCTTTGTGACTTCGTCTGAAATCATCTTCTCAATCAGCTCAGCGATGACCGGGGAAATCTGCTTTGGTGCCTCATAAGAGGCGATCAGCCTTTGAGAGATCTCGGCGTTCATGGAGCGCCCAGCTTCCTTCGCGGAAGCTTCGACCTTTTCCTTCAGACCTACAGGCATCCGGAAATTGAACTGGTCCATCTCACGGCTTGGGTATTGAGTTTTGTTGGTCATGGGCTTGCCGATCTCCTCGTTGGAGCCTTCCGGTTCTTCGTCCGCTTGGGAGATCATCGGTTGGCTGGTATGGAGAGTGTTGTAACGTATGGCGTGACGACTTGTCAACGATAATGTTACGTGTGACGTGACAATAATTTCAAGCAGCCAGAATCGCTGTCACATGGGAGTTGACGCGCTGGGTGATTTGGAGCTACGAAAAGGAAAGCCCCGCACTCTTTTGCGAGAGCCGGGGCGGTGACTGGTAGATGTAGGTTTGGCGACCGAAACCAGTGATACGATATTTAGCGCATCACAAACGATTTGCCAACCATATCTACCCCAGGTCGTGATCCGGGGCTGTTGGTAGTCGTCGCGATTCTGGAAATTAGGTAGACGAGGCACAGCAAGCGGTTCGCCGGCAATCAGGCGAAAGGGCTCGACCAAACCTAAAGGGGAACTCAGACCCCGGTCGTGATGGCTACAGAGGCCAATAGAAGCTGGGTTATGAAGCGGTTCTGACCTGCGCCGACATATGGCGTCACCGTGGATGCATACGGAAACCTCAAGGTTCCTCCTATGCAAGACCCCTAGGGCTGGTTAACTCCGGTCCCTAGGGCTTTTTGCGCCGTTTCCTAAGCTCCCTCCCTTCCAACTCACACCTTACGGTGTTCGTTGAAAGCGATGGTAATAAACATCTACCGTACAGTACGGAGCCGCGAGCGCGATTTGCTTATGAGGCTTGTGAATTCGGAAGGGCATTGAGGAAAGCTCGAACCGTATCTGGATCCTTCGATTTCAAAAGACGAAGAAGATCGACAACTTCTCCCTCCTTGCTTGGATCAACGGTAAGGATATCGGAGACGCTGCATTCCAAAGCGACTGCAGCAGCTTCCAGAATATCCTGACTGTAGGGCTGCTGAAACAGCTCAATGCGACCTAGGTTTGCATGCGACGTTATCGGTACGCCTGGTTCGATTTCCATGCGGTCGGCAAGCTTTCGAAGAGACAAGCCTCGATGCTGTCTCCATTCGCGAAGGTAATGTTTTCCAAGTGGGCGTTTTTCCATACACAGAATTCTATCTGAACGCTGTCACGTCGTGGTCACGTCAGGCGTTACATTTTTCTCTTGCAAACTGTCACGGCTGGCGTTACAACATCAGCCATGGCAAACGAAACTCATCCACTCACCGAATATCTTGAGCGCACCGGTCGGTCTCTGACCGAGGTTGCAGATGCTGCGAAGTGCAGCCGAATGACTCTGTATCGCCTGATGAAGGGCGAGCAGAACGCTACGATCGATCTGCTCAAGCGCATAAGCGCTGCAACGGGTGGAGAAGTCTCTGTTGCATCCTTCCTCGGGGAAGGGGAAGCAGCATGATCATCGAATTCGAGGTCAACGGCGCCCGCGTCATCGTCAGCGGCGATAACCTTACGGTCAATGTCACGCAGGAACGGGAACAATCTCAGTTCGTCGCGCAGCCTAAAAAATCCCAAGTCTCTTTTCCCTCTGCTGATCAAATTAAGGCCCTTCGCAAGTCCTTGGGTATGAGCCAAGCGCGCTTCGCTGAGGTGTTGGAAACGACGCAGCAGAACGTATGCCGCTGGGAGAATGGAGACGTTACGCCTCGAATAGAGAACGCCCTGATGATTATGCAGATGATCGAAGGGAGTTCGTCATGAGCACCTTGGCAGAACGCATTCAGGAGCGCCTTGACGCACTCGGAACTAACGCCAGTGCAGTCGCTGACGAGATCGGCGCTAACCGCTCGTTGGTCAGAGACATCATCAAGGGCAAGTCTCGCTCTCCGAGCCTTTCGACCATTCAAGCTCTTTGCGGTCCGCTCAAATGCACGCTGTCCTATCTGGCTGGCGAAAGCGAACCAGAGACGGCATGCGAGCCAGAACGCACCGAGACTATCGCAAAGTTCTGGATGATCTACGGAGTTTATCAGCGTTCTCCGAACTACATGCACAAGACGAATGAAAGCGCGCTGCAGGAAGCACAGCGCCTCTCGCAGATCAATCCGGGCGTTATGTTCGTCGTACTTGAATCCGTCGACGCATTCATGGCCCAAACTCCCAAAGTCCAACAGGTCGAAATCGGCGCTCCCCAGAAGGTTGAGCTTTCCGAAGACGACATCCCATTCTGAGGCGCGACTATGACAAAGGAAGTATTCGACCCAATCCACACTGGTCTCACGGAAGCTCTTGCAGTCTCCAAGGGGTGGGATTTCGAAATTACCGCCGCCCCACGCGGCGAAGAGAAGATCACCACCATGACGGTTGTCGAAAGGATGGCTTCCGAGCTTTTCGAGGAGACCGGCAACATCGACTGGGTTGATGCCGGACCAGAGGAAAAAGACCTGTTTCTTGAATATGCCGCCATCGCGATCCGCGAACTCCCCGGCATGTATTGGAACTTCGATCTCGACAGCGCCCCACGCGATGGCACGCACGTTATTCTCGCAATGCCGAAGAACAAGACGCTCCGGTCGTACTGGTGCAAGCCTAAGAACGATCCTGAGCACTGGTGCATGTTGAGCCACAAGGATGAGCCTTTGGCTTGGATGCCATGGCCGGAACATCCTTTCCCAGAATCCCCGCGCAAGGCGGCGGAGGCGGTAGCCGAGAGGCCCGCATCTTCGGGCGCAACTGTAGCGTCCGGTTTGGTCGAAGCCGATAAGGCAGAGGCTGTGGCTGGGGGATTGGGGCAACCCGAACTGATCCCAGCTCTGACCGTCCAGCATGGCGGCGTGAACGTCGACGGCCCCGAAAGGGCAGGCGTGACGGGCGGAGAAAGTGCCGCAACCAGTTTTCAGGTTTCCAATCGCGCGAAGGGAGAATCTGGGGCTAACGCATCCAAGGGCGTGACAGCCGGAGAGACGGCAACTCAATTCTACCTCGAAGACGTTGGCGGTGGCGCATGATGGACACCTCACTCCAAGCCCCCAACCGTCACATCCACGACCGCAGCGCGATAGACGCTATGCAAGCGGACTGGATCGCGAAATACGGAGAGCCCCGCCGGTTTGAGCAGGGCGCTTGCACGCATCTGGATTACCTGCAGCGCCGCATGGAAGGCTTGGGCTACACGCTCAAGTATTGCGGCCGGAGCTTCTATTCGCTGGTGAAGACCGGCGACAAGCGCAAGACGCGCCGCCTGACACACTATCAGCTTTTCCAGAAGATCGACGCCATTCTTGTCGAGCATGGTCAGCAGCCTTTCAAGGTGAGGGCGAGAGCATGAAGGTTTTGATTTGCGGCGGTCGCGATATGGACCGCACCGATGCTTTGAACTGGCTTGAGCGCAACGCGATGGATGAGCTGAGCTTTGCGTCTGGCCTCAACACTTTCACCATTGAGAAGGTCATCCATGGCGGATGCCGTGGAGCTGATGAAGGCGCTGGTGAGTGGGCCAAATCCGAGGACATCCCGGTTGTCGTCTGCAAGGCAGATTGGAAGAAACACGGCAAGGCCGCTGGACCGATCCGCAATCAGCAGATGCTCGACATTCATAAGCCCGACTACGTGATCGCTCTTCCCGGCGGCAAAGGCACTGAGAACATGATCAGGCTTGCCGAGGGTGCGGGCGTTCCGGTCATCAAAGCGGAGACATACGCATGACCTCCGTTCACGTCGAAGCATCGCGCCAGGCATCACGCGCAATCCACCAGACATCATATCAGGGCTGCCCGAATTGCCATCGGCGCCTGTCCATAGCCGAGCAGATCGAGCGCCATTGCGACGACTGCGGCACGGAAATTTCACCAAGGGATATTCGGGAGGAACGGGCATGAGCGAATGCAATTTCCATGTTGGGCAGAAGGTTGTTCTCGTGGACGATAAATGGCCTCGGCGAACTTACGATGCTCAGATAAGAAGGCCTGAAAAAGGTGGGATTTACACCATCAGAGGCATCAGGATTTCTTTGGTAGCCGAGCGTGGTGGCGAAAGGCCGTGCCTGCTTTTGAATGAAATTGTGAACCCTGAGGTTATTGTGACCTCACCTCAAGGTAGAGGGTTTGGTGAGCCGGCATTTGACTTCAGTCGTTTCCGTCCTGTCTTAACTCGGCAAACCAATATCTCCGTCTTCAAGGCCATGCTTACCCCCTCGAAAGAGCAGGTGGATGCATGAACGCGATCATCTCCTACGAGCAGCAACAATTCCTGATCGTGTGCTCGGTCGTGTTCTCGGTTTTCATTGTGACCTCTGTGCTTGCCTATTCGGCTCTGACCGGGAGGCGCAAATGACGATGGATGACAACACGGCAATGATCATCTTCGTGGCCATGGTCCTTCTGTTCTTCGTCTGGCGGCACTACCGCGGGGAGAAGCGATGATGAGCACCATCGCATCATTGATCGCTGGTGGCATGGCCGGATCGATCGTCACAGTCATTGTGATGTGCGCACTGAGGATCAGCAAATTATCCGTCAACCCACCTCATACGATCTCTTCAAGCGCGGTTACGACACGCTTGCGATCGCCAAATACTTCGGAATTTCGGAAGCGGCTGCGCTCAAATCTCTCACAATCCAGCGCAGCGCCGCTCGAAATCTTCCAACTGCATATCCTTCAAAAACTGCCTCTTGGCCTTCCGGCCAGGTGGCTTACTCGGGGCGTTAGCTCCTTTCGTGTCCCGCCGTACTTGCTGATCTCAACTTACCGAAATCAGCAAGGATCGCATTCACGATGTCAGAGTACGGCGTTCAACCTACAGGTTCTAATAATCAGGAAAAACAGGGAATTTCAGCCATGAGTACGGCTATTGCGTCCGAATATGTGAGGAAGATGGTGGAGCGGGAGACGGCCGGAAACGGCGACGTCGAGAACGCTGTCCGTCGCCTCGCACGGCGTCACAATCTCTCTTTTTGGCAGATCATGCACCTCCGGGCGGGAAGGGCGAAGTCTGTGACGATCGACGCCTTCACCCAGATACGCCGCGCATACCTCGAATATTGCGAAGCTGAGATCCGGGCTTTGCAGGAGGAAATCAAACAGGATCGGGATCGGTACGAGGACAATGACGATCTTCTCAATCTGGAAAGCGAAACTCAAGCGCTGGTGGAAAAGGTCCGGCTGGCAAAGGAAAGGATGAGGCGGTGACAGTAGGACACAACAGCAAGCTCACTGAAGCGGAAAGTCAAGCCCTGTGGGGTCATCATACTCGCCAGCGCGTTGCGCTTTACCACGAGCAGCAGGAGCTGAAAGCGAAGGAAGCGAAGTTCAAGGCAGACGCCAAAAACGACGGCGTTGCCGAAAAGGACTTGAAGGACTTCATCGAACTGACTTTCACGACCGACAAGCAGAAGAAGATTGATGAGTTCGCGCGGCGGAAGCGGATCATGATCAACTCCGGCCTGATCCCAGACGATCGGCAGGGAGACCTTCTTACCGACCGCGTCGGCAAGCTGGAGATGATCTACGCCGAAGGCTTCCAGGCAGGTCTTGCCGCGCTCGATCGAGTGTCGAAGCAGAACGGCGGCAGTGACGAAGATCGCGAATGGCTACGCGGATGGGATGATGCCCAGCAAGTGATGCGCGACAACCTTCAGGCGGCGATGGAAAAGCGGAACGCCGGCAAGAGCAAGGAAGAGCCAGCGGCGACCGGCGGAGATGACCCCTTCACTCTGGATCAGGACTGACGCCGATGGAAAGCACATCAATCAAAAAGGTCTCGGAGTCGACCAACATGAGCACCAACATCAACACCATTGGCTGGCAGATCCTCGTGCAGACGCTGATCAGATACGGCTCGTTCATCGCCATTGCTTGGCTGATCCTGTCGTTCATGGATGTCTGGGTCTCCGCCTACATCGCCAAAGTTTGATTTCCCCGGCCAGCTTCCTCTCCCAAGCGCTGGCCCATCTAGCCCGATGCGATGACTTGTAATGCGGACCCGTCGCATCGGGCTCTTTCTAATCCACGAGGAAATGCCGCAATGACACTTATCCTTGGCTTCGACCCGAGCAAATACACTGGTTGGGCACTCTTCGACCCCGAGAAGCGTAAAGCCGACGGCAACTTCTCCCATGTTGAATGCGGCATCCTCGAGATGCCTGAGAAGGCCGACATGTATTATACGGCCGATCAAATCGGCCTCAAGATTTCAGCGCTGATGCGCAAGATCAAAGCTAACCATGGCGCCTATCCTGACTTCGCAGTTCTCGAGCAACAGATTGAAGCACAGGTGTCTGTCCAAGGCAGAGGGCAGAGCTTCGCAGGGTCTATTTCACCATGGGTCGCTACATCTGCCATCGTCGCCACGATCGCAAACTTCGGCGTTCCATATGGCACTCTTATGCCTTCTGGCTGGCGCAAGTCGTTCTTTGGCGCTGGCTTCAAGCCGCCCGTGGATAACAAGGGCAAAAAGGACTGGAAGTCAGCCTGCGTCGATGAGTGCGAGCGCCTTGGCATCCAACTCCCCCGCCTAAAAGCAACCCGCCACAACGCCGCAGAGGCTTGCGCCTTAGCTATCTGTTGGGGTGTCCGGGACATGAAGGTCCACGCCGGCCGATATCACGAGCCATGGCTGAAGCTCATTCAACAGCGCAACGAACGCGGGGTGGCAGCATGAGCGGCCCCGTAGATCGCAGCCAGTTCGACAGGATTACTGAGAACGACGCACTCGAAGCCGAGCAAGTGTTTCTAGCCTGCGTTTTCTCTAACAACCAGCTTGTCAGCGAGAGCGGAATAGAGCCGGAAGACTTCTCCCAGCAGTATCATGCGACCCTGTTCCAGACAGCGCAGGAGCTGATCAGAAGCGGGCAGCCGTTCAACCCTGTATCAATCAAACCTTACGTGGCGAAGACGATCAGAACCGAGAACGGCGAAGACATCATCACGGCTGAATACAACACGACCTTGCTCACCATGGGCTGCGACGTGTCGATCATGCGTCGCCTAGAAGCGTCCATCCACATCATCAAGGGCGCTTCACTGTCTCGTCTGCTCGGAAGAGAGGCAGAGATCGCCGCTGAGATCGCCAAGGAAGGTCACACGCTTCTGACCTTGGACGATGAGATCGAGCAACTCGAAAAACGCCTCAAGGAACGCCGTCAGAGGCTTTCGGCATTGAAGGCTAGTGCGGCCCCCGGATCATCGTATCTCGCGAAATTCGAGGCATCTGCGCGGCGAGACGGCGTGGTCGGTGTTCCGATCGCTCTTTCGGAAATCCAGAGCGTCTTATCGGAGCCCGCTTTCGAGGCGGGAAACCTCTATGGCCTCTTGTCATCATCTGGTGAAGGCAAGTCCAGCCTGACAATGCAGCTCATCTACCATGCTGTCGAATGCGGCCATCCCGTGCAGTTCCTTTCCTATGACCAGTCGGCCGATCAGTGCATCGGACAGATGATTGCCCAGAGGCACGGCATTTCCATGAAGAAGCAACGCGAGCCGATGCGCCTCATGAAGGACCAAGAGCGCGACACTTGTGTTCGGTTTGCCAATGACATCAACAACCGCCCGCTCGAGATCATCCGTTGCCAGCGTGAGGGTGTCGACAAGCTCGTCGCCTACGCCCGACGGTTCGTCAAGAAGTACGCCAACGGCAAAACGCCATTCATCGTCATCGACCACATCGGCAAGGTTAAGCCGAGAGACCCAAAGCTTTCACCGGATCGCATATCTGGCGAAGTGACGGTCGAACTGAAGGCACTGGCCTACGAGACGCAATCAGCCGTCCTCATTCTCAACCAGCGAAACGGTCTTGGCGCCAAGCGAGACAACCCGAGGCCGATCGCGGCTGACCTTTACGGCGGGGAGGGCGCTCGAGCCGACTATGACGCCGTCATGACCCTCTACCGGCCCGAGAAATACAAGAAGGAACGGGAGAAGGTCGCGGCCACGCCGAACGACTGGAAGACCATCAACAACGTCTTTGGCTCTGACGTTGAAGGTGTGGCTGAACTGGCGTCGATCAAGGTTCGCTTCGGCGATCCTACCATCCAAGAGACCGTGCATTTCGAAGCTGAGTTTACCCGATATGTGTCGCCGAAGCCAAAGCGTGGGCAAGGAGAACTGCTGTGATGAGTACCAATCAACCCGCATGCCCACTTCATCCCCGCCAGATCGAATGCGTCAAGCTTCTGGCAGCCGGCAAAACCTATGCCGAGATCGCAATCATCATGAGTGTGCGCGAGGAAGCCGTGAAAACCCATCTGAAACGGGCAAGGCTTTCAGCCGAGGTCTACAACGGCCCCGCCCTCGTCGCCAAGGCAATCAGGGAAGGGTGGATCCAGTGACCATGTTCACCGAACTCAATCCATATGACCAGGGGAGGTTGGGCGTCTGATGGAAGTCCTAGACCTTTTCAGCGCGGCGGCCGGAGGTTGGTCGCTTGGAATGCACCGTGCAGGCTTCAAGACCATAGCTGCCTGCGAGAACGTCGATTGGCGGCGAGCTCTTTACCAAGAGAACAACCCCGAGGTTTTGATCTATGACGATGTCCGCACACTCACAGCAGAGAAACTTCTTCGAGATCTCGGAAGACTTCCGTCTGCCATCGTCGGAAGCCCTCCCTGCCAAGACATCAGCAGCGCCAACACCAAAGGTAAAGGCGTTGAAGGCGAAAAATCGAGCCTCTTCTTCGAAGCTATCCGGATCATCGGAGAGGTCCGCCCTCGTTGGTTCGCTCTTGAGAACAGCGATCGCGTCAGAACTCGAGGCTATGACCGGATCGCCGCAGGTTTGGAGGCAATCGGTTACGACTGCTGGCCGCTTGTGGTGGGCGTTGGAAATGCCGGCGGCTCCCATCAACGGAAAAGAGCCTGGATCCTTGGGATGGACCCCGACGCCAGTTGCACAAGCTGGGAGCAAGAAGGGTGGCGGGGAACTAGGGGGCGGTGGAGCAGCGGCGCGGAAGAGGGTCGAGGAGTTGTCCATTATCTGGGCGCCGACGCCAACCGCGGCCAATTATGGGTCGAACGTGGCTCTCGGGCCGGATGGCAAGAGGACGGGAAAGAAGAGGTCGTCGCTGGCCTCTCTCTCGTCTTCCGTGGGCCTGTCGGGTCGGACAATCTTAGCAGCCATCTACGAGCATATGATGGGCTTCCCGGTTGGATGGCTGAGCGATGCCGCGAGGCGTTCGGAGATGCCGTCTCCCCTCAAATCACCGAAATCATAGGACGATCGATCTTGCGCACCGAGCAAGCACTCTCCGCGATCTATGGGAGATCAATATGAAAAACGAATTCAATTCCGGCGCACAGATGTCACCACAGGGCTGGATAGCTTGGTATCGCGATCCGGCATGGGGAGAGAACCGCGTCATCCGTGAGGGCAAGCACAACGTCATTTTCCCGAACAAGGAAGAGGCAAAGGACGCCGCTCACGCCGCGCTCATGAAGCACCTCAACGGCAACATGACGGTTGAGACGAACATCGCGCCATTGCCCACATCGAAGGAACGGAAGTTTGCAGAGGCAACGAAGAAACTGCTCGGCGGCAATGTACCTGTAGAGCGCAAGGCTCGGAAGGGTGGAGAGAGGAGGGTGGGGGCATGAACCGGATCGTACTCAACATGGATGCCCAAGGCGGCTTCACGGTCTACAGCGACGAGCCGATTGAACTCTTCATCGTCTGCGACCATGCGCCGAACGATCGCGTCTACCAGATGGATGCAGAGATTGGTGTGGAGAAGGTGCAGCAGCAGCTCCGAACCGATCCGGTCGGACACAAGCATGACAGCAACGTTCTCGGCTCTGGCCACGGACCACGCAAGCCACCATCGCGCCGCAAGCTGGAGGTGGTCAAGTGAACACCCACGTCACCCTTACCCCATCACAGCTTGCATTACACCAAGCAGCCAAGGAACGCGCATTGCGAAAGATAGAGGCTGCACGGCGAAATGGTCAGGCGGCAGTAGCGAAGCCAATCGACCAGACCGTGCGTGCTCCAGAAGCCGAGGAAGACCACGCCGATCCGGATATCATCATCCCGGGTGACTTCGAGACTCATGCGACCGTCAGAATATCTTGGTTCGGACAATACCGCACATACCCGCCAGAAGAGCCGGAGACAGCAAAACATAGAACCATGGCAGAGATAGCCACCGAATGGCTGAAACTCTTCCCCGGTGTCACTATGGGCGAAATCAAGGGCGCTGAAAGAGCAAGGCGAATCGTGTTCCCGCGACAGGTCATAATGCACGCGATCAAGAAGGAAAGACCCGATCTGTCATTCCCGCAGGTGGCTAGGTGGATGGGCGGACGCGATCACACAACCGGACTCCATGCGGTCAACAAAATCCAAGCCATGATCGACAACGGCACCTATCAGGCAGAGTTTGATAACTGGCAGGCGCTGTATCGCGTTAAGGGGAGGGTGCGATGAAGCAACACCCCGAGGCCGAAGCAATCTTCGCAGAGCATGGCATTCAGGTGGTGCCAGCGCATGTGATGCCGGCCGTCGGACAGACGAGGGCGCTGGTGACACTTTCACGTATCATTCGGTTCGTGTGGCGGAAGTTGATTGATGCTCACCACAAGAAGCACGGCTTTGCCAGATACTCCGACGCCAAGCGCCTGAGGCACGAGGCAGCGCAGCACGGCAGGTTCGTTGTCATGACCTTGGCAGAGACCGCCAACAACAAAGCGTTCATCGATGAAACCAGTTTGTGGCTCGTTTCCGATATGATCCGGGCGGCTGAAAAGAATTTCCCTGAGTTGGTAGAGAATGACGTCACCGCTTGGTTTGCCTTCTTCGACAGTCTCCCGCTGGGCTGGCTTCAATACTGGGCTCTGGACCTCGATAGCGTCATATCGAAACGACATGCATTGGGCGGCATGGTATACGAGAGAATGAAGAGGACGTTCGGCGCGATGGCGAAGCAGCCAGACCTTTTAGACGACAGGCGGGCATCATAATGGATATCAAGCAGGAAGAACTGGACAAGCGGTATGTCGATGGAGTTCTGGCCGTCGAAAGCTTGGTAGGCAAGATGGCGGTACTCTCCCATGCGGAGTTCACCGAATTTTGTAGGCGGGTCCAACACCTGTTGCAGAACGAGATCGGCCCGGAGCGGTTGGCAGTCTTGCAAGGAAAAGAGGATGTGAGGGCATGAACCAAGAACAAATCATCGAACTTTTCATCCGCGCCGCTGAGGTTGACCGCAAGCTGCCCGATACCGCGCGACCGGCAAAGGCCAAGGCCATCAACTACGGCTACATCCACGACACCGCAGACATCAACGGATGGTCGGCCGACGACAAGCACGCCAACAACTGGGCATGGCTGGATCCGAAGAAGCTCCGCAACACGACCAACGACATGGGGCTCTGGGAAGCCGCCCTTGAGGTAATCAAGCTGGTGCCATGCGAGAAGAAGCGTCGGGCGCTCTGGGCATGGGCTACTTCCGAAGCAGGCGGAAAAGCCTTCGCAAAGTGGTGCCGTGAGGAAGAAGGTATATCCAGGCAGGCGGGAGATTGGCGGAAAAGTGCTGCAATTGAATGCATCGCAAGAGCTTTCGCCCGTAAGCCATTGCAGCATAACGAAAACGAGGGTGAAGGACACTTGCCAAATCACCCCGAAATCGAGGATAAAAAGTCCAACATCGGAGTTTGGCGTGCAGATGATGCCAGACCGGTTCTAGGGTTCGACGCAAATCTCCAGGACTTTAGCTGGGCAGAGACGCAGAACGCCAGACGGCGCGAGCGGCATGCTCGCAAACGTGAGGCCGCATGACGCAAGAGCCCCAGATGAAACGAACAGGCGAAGGCTACGTCAAGAAGATCGTGCATGAGGGCATCGACTGCTTTGCGCTCTTCGATGAAGACGGGAAGGCCATCGTCGTTACCGACAACCGATCGGTGACATACTTTACAGCGGCGGAGAAGGAGATCACCGTCCGCCCGCTGAACTGATCCCGAAAGGGTCGCCAGTGCTGCCGACGGTTGGGCTCTCTACCAGCTGTCGGCAGACACACATTAGAAGAACACTCGGGAGCGCGTCTGCGTGCGAGGCTTCGGCCTCCCCGGTGACATTCGGTCGATCGGCCGAATAACTCCAAGGTTGCGCGCTTCCGATAGCGCCTTGGTTTCAAGATTCTCGGAGCGTGGTGGCAGAGTGGAAGTGCTGGGTATCCAGTGGAGACGCCTAGATGCCACAGGGGCGCGAAACCGATCAGTAGGTGAGGAAATAGCCCTCTCCAAATCTCGGCCCGACCAATTCGCCCATCAGGGCAACGTAATGCGAGGCGGCGACGGCAATGTCGCAATGGCAGTATGCGAACTCGGCCTAGCTGTCCGAAGTGCGGGACGTATACCGGCTACGTGCCGGGTCAACAGTCCTCTCGGGTTCGCTGCCACGGTAGCGTGTGGCCCTCGCAGCAAATCAGGAAGCCCGAAAGGGATAGCGCTAGCCAGACGACCATGGAGACCTAAAATCTCCCTGCATCGGTGCAAAGTTGGCCTTCCTGACCATTTCAGGTCGGCGCCCGTCAGTGAGAGCCGAAGAGGCGAAGCGACGGGATGCAGACGAAGCAAAGTTTCTGACCGTGATGGCCGCTACATCGTGAATGATCTTTGCTTCTGCGAAGGCCCGGGGAGTGGCGGCACGGCCCCGGGTTCTCATTATTGCTCAATGCCGGTATCGTTGATACCTTCGGCTATTCGGTTAGGAGATAGCAATGAACCCGCTGAGCAGCTACGATTTCCCGCTCACAAGTGTCGGAGCGAACGTCTATCGCAGAACGGAATCGTCTCCGTTGCTGGTTGCGCCATCTGATGCGGTTGCTTCTGATATATGCGCTCGGCTAAACCGAGATCATTTTGGCCGCGCTGAGATGACAGTTGTGCCCAACGCGTTCCCGCCAGAATTGATAGCGCGCAGCGACACCGCCAAGTTGTTCATCGCGACGCCTCTGGCTTGACCACCACCCATGACACTCAAAACACGTTGACTATCAGATAGGCCGTGTTGTGAGAGACAAACTCGTAACGCCCGGAAATTAACGAGAGCTACGAGAGATTTTACTAGTTCCCAGCCCCGCCCGTAACAAGGTGGGGCTGAACCGATTCAGGAGATGAGCATGAGCGCAAAGATAGCCCTCTGGCTTGGCGTGGTGCTCATGGGTGTCGGTGTTGCCGATAGCTACTTCAACGGCGCGACGATGCTGGGTCTATCTTTCCCGATCGGATCGACGCTGGTCTTCTATGCCTTGCACAAGATTGACGCCGCCTAACCCCATTCACCCGCCCACATGGAGAGAGCGATGAAGCGGACCGGTGAGACGATGATCGCAATCGCCCTCTGGCTTTGGGACACGGATCTCAGTTTTCGGCAGTACCCTTATGGCCCGCCAGAGTATGGCTTCAAATACGGCCTCGCGTGGCGGCTCTATCATCTTGGCCGCTGGCTCGCCACCCCATGACCACCACCGAGCAAGAGCGGGGGAGAGGGGTGGCACTTTGAATTTAATCAAACGGGAAATCAAACATGCGCGGTGGATCACGTAAGGGTGCAGGTCGCCCCAGAGGAGCCGCTACGAAGCGTTCTCGCAAGATCGCGGATAGAGAGAGCCAGACCGGCATAACCCCTCTGGAGGTTATGCTGAGGGCGATGCGAGACCACTACGATAAAGAAGAATACGATGCTGCAGCGGCGATTGCCAAAGACGCAGCACCCTACATGCATCCGAAACTCCAATCCGTCATGCACACTGGTGACGCCGACAAGCCTGTGGTGACTGAGAACCACTTCGTTGTCGAGTTCGTAGGGGATGATGGCGAAAGTTCAGATACCTAAGGCATTCCGGTTTCTCTTTGACGAGCGGATGCCGGATGGTTCCCCTATACGATACAGGGCCGCTTACGGTGGGCGAGGGTCTGGCAAGTCTCACGCATTCGCCGCGGCTCTGGTCATCAAGGCAAGGCAGAAGCCGATACGCGTGCTCTGCGCTCGTGAGATACAGAAGTCGATCAAGGACTCGGTCAAGCGCCTGCTGGACGACAAGATCCGCGAGATGGGCTTCGGCCAATACTTCCGGTCGACGGACACGGAGATCAAGGGCACGAATGGTTCGCACTTCGTATTCGCTGGTTTGCGTTCGAACGTGGAGAGCATCAAGTCCTTGGAAGGTATCGACATCGCCTGGGTCGAAGAGGCCACGACGGTTTCGCAATCGAGCCTGACGAACCTTGGGCCGACGATACGTAAGGATGGTTCGGAAATCTGGTTCACCTGGAACCCTCGTCACGAGAGCGACCCGGTGGACGCCATGTTCCGGCTTCCTTCAGGCTCACCGCCTCGCTCAATCGTTCGGAGAGTGAACTGGGACTTGAACCCGTTCTTTCCTGACGTGCTGCGTGAGGACATGCAGTGGGATGCCAGCAGGGACCCTGACAAGTATCGGCACATTTGGCTTGGAGAGTACCAGCGCAACAGTGAGGCGCGGGTGTTCCACAACTGGAAGGTTGAGGCGTTTGATACACCTATTGACGCTCGGTTCTACCTTGGCGCGGACTGGGGCTTCTCAATCGACCCAACTGTGCTTGTTCGCTCTTACATCATCGGTCGCACGCTCTTTATTGACCGCGAAGTATTCAAGGTAGGTTGCGAGATCGACCGAACGCCGGAGCTATTCGACCATCTAGACCCTGAAAACCTCAAGATGGCACGCAATTGGCCGATCACAGCAGACAGCGCTAGGCCCGAGACGATCGATTACATGAAGCGCTTTGGCTATCCCCGGATCAAGCCAGCCAAGAAGGGCGCGGGCTCGGTCGAGGACGGTATCGAGTTCCTCAAGAGCTACGACATCGTTGTGCACCCTCGATGCAAGCACATGATTGATGAGTTGACGCTTTACTCGTGGAAGACGGACCCAGTGACGGGCGAAGTCATCCCGGTGCTGAACGACAAGAATAACCATGTGATCGATGCCCTGCGATACGCCGTTGAAGGCCTTCGGGGATCGAACTTCACACTCGATAATATCTGAGGAATCCTATGGGAAACATCATCACTATGGCTCGTGATAGCCTCACGAGCTTGGTGTCCCGTATGGGCACCGATCGGGATAAGGCGGCGACCACTTTCTATTCGCACACCTACCTGACGGATGAGCAGTTGATTGCCGCCTACAGCACATCGTGGCTGCCGCGTAAAATTGTGGATATCCCCGCGCTGGATGCATGCCGAAAGTGGCGCGACTGGCAGGCGAAGAAGCCACAGATCGAGGCGATCGAGGAAGAAGAGAAGCGTCTGAACGTCAAGGGCAAGATCCTTGAAGCTGCGAAGAAAGGCCGCCTGTTTGGTGGCGCCGCTGTCTACATCGGCACGGGTGACGCAAACCCAGCAGAGCCGCTTCAGGTTGACCGGATTGCCAAGGGCGGCTTGAAATACCTCAACGTGATGACCCGTCGCCAACTGTCTGGCGGCGAGCTGGAGCGCAATCCGGAATCCGACTGGTATGGTAAGCCCAAGCTCTACACGCTGACCGGCGCCAACGGGCAACAGGTGTCTATCCACCCGTCGCGCCTTGTCTTGTTCACAGGCGCTATGCCAGCAGACGACGAGATCACGAACAACCCATGGCAGGGATGGGGCGATAGCGTCCTGCAGTCGACACTCGACGCGGTAAAGAACGCAGACAGCACAGCCGGGAACATTGCCAGCCTGATCTTCGAAGCCAAGATTGATATCATCCGCCTGCCCAACTTCATGGCCTCTCTGGGGAACGAAGAATACAAGCGCAAGATCCTGGAGCGCTACACTCTTGCCGCCACCTCCAAGGGCATCAATGGCACACTCCTACTCGACAAAGAGGAAGAATACGAGAGCAAGAGCGCACAGCTTGCTGGCCTGACTGACATCCTCATGGCGTTCATGCAGATCGTAGCAGGTGCTGCAGATATCCCCGTGACGCGACTCCTAGGTCAGTCGCCAGCGGGGATGAACTCGACCGGCACCAGTGACATGAAGAACTATCATGACCGCATCCAGTCGATGCAGGAGCTTGAGTTTCAGCCTGCCATGATGCGGCTTGACGAAGCGCTTGAGAGATCAGCCGATGTCCGCGACCCAGACGTTCACTACCGCTGGTCTCCTCTGGAGCAGATGAGCGAGAAGGAACGGGCCGACATCTTCAAGACAACGGCGGATGCAGCGCGAACGATCGTGGGCACGGGTACTGGCCAAGAGATCATCCCGCGTGATGCTGTCTCTGACGCTTTGGTGAACCGGCTGGTTGAGGATGGCGTTCTCCCAGGGCTTGATGCCGCGATCAAGACCTACGGCAATCTGAGCGAGCAGGAGCCGGATGAGGATGAGCTTGCCGCAGCAGCAGCCACACAGGCAGCGAACACCAACTACGTGACACGAATGCAGCAGGCGGCTAACGACGCTGCCCCACGCACGCTCTATGTGTCGCGCAAGGTGGTGAACGCCGCTGAGATCATTCGATGGGCCAAAAGGCAGGGGTTCAAGACCACTCTTCCGGCCGATGATCTGCACGTCACGATCGCCTACAGCCGCAAACCGGTTGACTGGATGAAGATCGGAGAGGCTTGGCAGAGCGAGCTTAAGCTTGCGGCTGGTGGCCCGCGGCTTATGGAGCAGTTCGGGGAAGCCCGCGTGCTGCTGTTCAAGGCTAGCGAACTCGAATGGCGCCATGAAGCAATGGAAGAGGCTGGGGCTACCTGGGATCACGAGGAATACCAGCCGCACATCACAATCAGCTACGATCCGGAATCGCCGGACCTTGCAAATGTAGAGCCATACCAGGGTGAGATCATCCTTGGGCCGGAGCTATTCGCAGAGGTCGAGGAAGACTGGCAAGCAGGCGTCAGCGAGGAATAATGCTCATCAAGACCGTCACCACAGTCACGGCGCTTAACAGCGCTGGGCAGCTCGTGGAAGCATTGCCCGTGCGAACAGCGGTAGCGGGTGAGACTGACATCGTTGGCCGCCCTGTGACGCCTGTGAGCGTGACGGAAGATCCTCAGGGTGTCCCGGTGCGGTATGTGACGGGCAAGTCTGCTGTCAACTCTGCTGGTCAGGTGGTGGATAGCATTCCTGTGTCTGGGGGCGCTGCGCCTGCGATGGTAACGCTGGATTCGCCTATTACATCCGCCAATGTCGGCAAGACCTATGCCGCTTGGTCGCCACACCGTGTCAACAATACCTACTCAGGCCCCACCATCCGCTTGAAGCGCCTCAGTGACAACGCGGAAATGGATTTCACGCCAGGCCCGACGGGGGAGCTGAAGCCGGAACAGGTAGACGCTTGGAGCCCCGCAGGTAACGAGGACGTTGTGAAGGTTTACTCGACCATTGCCGGCGTTCCTGACTTGACTGCGCGAGGCACGGTCGCTTTCCGACGATCTGGAGTTGCGCAGCGGTTTGGCACTAGCATGGACTTCGCTACTGGTCAGCTTACTCGCTTGACCAACGAAAGCGGACTTGGCCTTGATTTGGCAGGTGCTGGCGATCTGGTGACTTTGACGCCCATCACTGCAGCGGTCAGCACCAAGGGGATGAAGCTGTTCCAATTGGTGAGCCTGCACACCCGGAAGATTGCAAGTAACGACACCACAGACCCGATTGGCGGAGGCAACAACACTCGTGAGAACCTGCTGAGCTACGGGGCCAGCAACACCATTCAGTTCTTCAACTACATGGGAGGCGGCACGTTTCTGGACGTTTCGCGCGTTCAGGCTGGCGGCTCGCAGACTCAGCTTACCGGGAGAGGTATATCGCGCTACGTGGCCCGCAGTCAGATGGTGACGATGGATGTGATTGATCTCGCGGGCTATAAGCAAATTGAGCATGGCAAGCGCGTCAAGAACGGTGCGTACGTATCAGCGACTGCTACTGCTATCGCAGCAGGTGACCTTGATAACAAATATGTTGGGGTCGGATGCGTGCCGTCAGGCGTCGGTGCTTTCGGTACGACCAGCCGCATGAACGGTATTTGGGGCGGGCTCATCCTGATGGAGGCTACCACGTCCCCGGCTGAAGACCTGCTGGTGCAGGCGACGATGTCAGCCATCGGTCAAGCTCACATGGTCATTTCGAATGCCGAGTTGAACGCGATGACGGATGATGGCGTGAATTATGCCTCCGCCGATACTGCGACCGGCCGTGTCACCGGCCGAAACGGCAAGTTCACGTTGCAGCTGAACACTTCTGGAAGTACATGGGCCTACGCCTACACGCATCCAGACCTTGGCGTGACCGGCCTTCGCAGCCCCGATCTTTCCACGCTCAATTCGTATCAGGCCGGTGATAACTACTTCTGGGACGCCATTAACGGCGGCGCGATCACCTTCGGCTTCACTGAGACCAATGCACAATCTACCAATCTTGCATGGCAATTCGCCATGGCTGCTGGTGACCCACAAGTTGATAATCGCGGCGACTGGTCGCTCGCTCTTGGAAATCACCACTCGACGCCGAATCTCGTTACCAAGCCCGCCGCGTCTAGAGACACGCTAGGTCTTGTCACCGGCAACCGCCTATATGCAGACGGCACACAATTCGGTTCGGTCAACTTCGATAGTGCGAAGGCGCAAGAAGATGGAAAGTATGCCTACAATACGCCGCACCGCTTGCTTGATGCCACCGCCACAGACAACGCCGGTTACGTCTACACGCTAGCGACGTGGGCTAATCAAGACCCGAACGTGCCTAAGAAACTGCGCGATCCAGTCTTCCCGGCCACTCCGGGGAACGTCACCTATCCGTTCAAGGTGGATCATCTGTGCTTGCAGATCGCAACATGGGTGCCGAACGCCGCGTTTGATCGCAGCGCGTCTTACGAAACGCGAAAGCCTAACCTCTCGACGGCATCAAACAGGTCGTATGTCAGTGGCGGGGGTATATGCCCTCTGGGTCATGTTGATGGGTCAATCGCTATCGATGACACGGCTCCTGTTCGCGATGCGGACGAGGGCCACAGGATCCAGACGCAGTTCTTCCAGTATCCTTGGCAGGGCGTTCGTGCTGGGCTTGATGTGGTAGATTTTGCGAAACGATCAAGAATGCCTTGGACATTCATCGAAGCGCAGAAGCTGCAAGTGAATAATTACAAGCGCTACATGGCGTGACCGCGTCACCAAATAGGACACCACCATGCAATTCACCGACGCTGTAACGGTGTCCGGCACGCGTCGGACGGCCGATGGATATCTCATTGCCGAAGCGAAGTCGGTGCGAACCGGCATCCAGCTTTATTCAGGCGACGAGGTAGGCAAGCCAGAGATGACGATCGTGCGGGTATACCGCCCCGCTGATCAGGTTTTCGCGGACTCAAGCCTGCAGAGCTTCACCCACGCACCGGTGACGATGAACCACCCAGACGAGGCGGTGACAGCGGACAACTGGAAAGAGTTGGCGGTCGGAGAGGTCAGCACCGCTGCGAAGAAGGATGGCGAGTGGGTGCACCTGCCGCTGATCCTGAAGGATGCCAAAGCGATCTCCGCGGTCGAGGGCGGCAAGCGTGAACTCTCCGCCGGCTATACCTGCGAATTGGTCTGGGGCGACGGCGTGACCCCTGACGGGCAAGAGTTCAACGCCACCCAGACCAACATAAAAATCAATCATCTCGCGATCGTGGATCGGGCGCGGGCTGGTTCTCAAGCTCGCATCGGTGACGGTGCGTCATGGGGCGCAAGCCCTTTCACCCCTGATCATAATCCACAGAAGGAAAAGATCATGACCCTGAAGACGGTTACCGTCGATGGCATCCCGGTTGAAGTAACCGATCAGGGTGCCACTGTCATCGCCACGCTGCAGAAGCGGCTTGAGGATGCCAACTCCAAGATGAGCACTGCCGATGCGGCGCATCTCGCTGCCATCGCCGCGAAGGATGCCGAACTGGCAAAGCGGGACGCCAAGATTGACGAACTGAACGCCAAGGTTCTGTCCGACGCCGATCTCGACAAGCGCGTCCAGGAGCGTGCCGATCTCATCACGGTTGCCAAGGCCATCGCCAAGGACGTGAAGACGGAAGGACTCTCCGACGCGGCCATCCGCAAGGCTGTTGTCGTCGCCAAGATCGGGGATGCGGCAATCGCCGGCAAGGCAGACGCCTATATCGACGCACGCTTTGACCTGCTGGTCGAGGATGCTGCCAAGGGAGCTGCCGATCCATTCGCCCGCGTCGTGGCTGACGGCGTGAAGCATACGGGGGATGCCCGCACCGAAGCCGATAAGGCTCGCCAGGATCGCGACCAGTCGCTGCGCGATAGCTGGAAAAACACCGGCAACGCGGCTTAACCAGGAGAACAGATTATGCCTGCTGTCCAGACCACTTATGATGCTGTTCGCCCTGTCGGTTATGCCGGCATGATCGCGAATGGCGAAACCAGCAACCGCATCTCCCGCACCGTCGAAGATGCAACTGCAATCGGCTTTGGCAAGCCAGTGTTCCGCGGCGTGGGTGACCACGGCGTCACGGCAACACCTTCCGCCGCACTGATGGGCATCACCATCGCCAATTACGCTGCCCCTGCGGCAGTTGCAGATGGTGTTCAGGTTGATTCCTACCCCCGTTACTCCACCGCAGGCATCCTCACGCAGGGTGTCATTTGGGTGCAGTCCAGCGTGGCTGTCGCTGACGGCGATCAGGCTTACGTCACCTCTGCTGGCGCCATCACCAACGTGTCTACCTCGAATACCATCCTCACCGGCTGGTTTTTCCAGGACACGCTTACTGCTGCCGGTCTTACCCGGCTGGCGAAGCGCTAAGGAGGCGCGAACATGCAGAAGATTGATTTCACCGACGCACAGGCCGCACTCGGCTTCGTCATGCCGGCGTTCTACAACATTGAACGCACGGTCTATCAGCGCAAATATCCGTCCTTTGACTATGCCTCTCTGATCCCTGTGATCACCGAGGGCAGTGAATGGGCGCGTGGCACGCTGTTCCGCTCCTCCGACGCTGCTGGCAAGGCAGAGTTCCTGAGTGGCAAGGGCTTCGATATGCCCTACGCGGACGTTACCCGCGATCAGTTCCTCAAGGGCTTCGAACTGGCCGGTATCGGCTACGAGTGGTCGCTCGAAGAGCTTCAGGTTGCCGCTCTGGAAGGTCGCCAGCTTGGCTCTGAAAAGGGTGAGGCGGCGCGCGCCATTGCTGAACAATTCCTCTGGCAGACGGCGATGACCGGTCAGGCAGAGAAGAACTGGACCGGTCTCGTCAACGACCCGACCGTTCCTGCGACGACTGCCGCCGCGACCGGCACGGGCTCCACCACGACCTGGTCGACCAAGACGCCAGAGCAGATTCTGCTGGACATTAACTCTGCCATCGAAGGCATTGTGACCTCCACGCAGGAAGTCGAGATGGCTGACACCCTCTTGCTGCCGTTCGCCCGGTTCAATGCCATCGGCACCCGCCCGATCGGCAATGCTGCTGACAAGACGATCGCCAACTTCCTGCGTGAGAACAACACCTACACGCTGGAAACCGGTCGCCCTCTGACGATCCGCACCCTTCGCGCTCTGAACACTGCCGGCACTGGCGGCACGGCTCGCATGGTCGCTTATCGCCGCGATCCGGAAGTTGTTCGCTTCCACCTGCCAATGCCGCACCGGTTCCTGCCTCCTTTCCAGAAGTCTTCCATGACTTGGGAAGTGGCCGGCATCCTGCGCACCGGCGGCACGGAAATTCGCCTGCCGAAGGCAATTTCCTACATCGACGGCATCTGAGGAGAACCCGTTATGACCAAAGTCACCAACATCTCTCCTGGCCCGCGCGGTCTGCACACCAAGGACGGTCTTGTCTTCGTTGATCCTCATCAGGTCTGGGAGGGCGAGATCGATGACGCAGCACTGAAGTCCGCTCTCGACACCGGTTGGTTTGCCAAGGGCGAGAAGAAGGCTCCAGGCGACGAGGGCGACAGCGAGGAAGTCGTCAACCTTAAGACGCAGCTTGCAGAGCGTGATCAGCAGATCGCGGAGCTGCGCACGAAGCTGGAAGCTGCTGAAAAGGCTGATGAGCCAGACCGCGACGATCTCAAGAAGCAGGCCGATGAGTTGGGCATTGAATACCCATCCAACGTCAAGACGGCCAAGCTTCAGGAACTCATCAACGCCAAACTGGCTGAATGACACCGACCCCGGCGGGCAACTGCCGGGTTCCCAACCTCCCGGAGAATGACATGGCTTATGGCGACGACGCAGGTTTCACGGCTTACGCACAGGCTGCAGGCTATGTCATCCCGGATGGTACGACCGATGCTCAGAAGTCCGCAGCGCGTCAGCGTGGGTCTCTGGTGATCGACCGGTTTGAGCCACGGTTTAGCGGATCGCGCACTGGTGGCTTTGCGCAGGTCAACTCGTGGCCGCGCACTGGTGCAGTGACCTACTATGGCGAGGCGATCCCGTCAGACGTGGTGCCGCAGGCCGTGATCAATGCCAGTTATGAGGCGGCATTTCTCGAACTGACCAACCCTGGGAGTCTTTCCCCGGTCATCACCGGGTCGGCTTTGGTGAAGCGCGAGAAGGTCGGCCAGCTTGAAGTTGAGTACGCGGCCAGCACGAGTGCCGACGCAAAGGACATAGTCGCTCTCGCCACTCCGGTAGCAATCGTGATCGAAGGGCTGCTCTGGCCGTTCCTCAAAGTCGATCTTCCTGGCGTGTTGGTGGTCTGATGGCAAACCCACTCTACGCTCGCCTCCAGGCAACGGCTGAAAGGCTGATCGCCAAGTTCGGGCAGGTGGGCGCCGTCCGTCGCTCAACGCAGTCTGGGCCTTCCTATGACCCCGTAATGACCGATACGGACTATGCGTGTCAGCTGGTGGTGATGAATTACGAAGACAGAGAAGTGGACGGCACGCTGATCCTTTCCACCGACAAGAAGCTCTATGTCTCAACCGCTGGTCTGTCGATCACGCTGGAGCGGTCCGACAAGATCGTTGCAGATGGCGTTGCATTCTCAATCGAGAAGCTGAAGCCGTTGTCACCGGCTGGGTTAATTGTCTTCTACGAAATTCAAGGACGGAGATAATCATGGTCGAAGTGCAAGATGTGAAGTTCAACGTCGAAATTGACCCTCGAGTGCATGCCGTTGAGGCTGTGAAAGAACTCGTTCCGAGCCTTTCCGAAATCATCGAGAGCGGGGCAAAGGTGGAGATCGATTTTTCCACATACAACTCGGTTGGACTGACGAGCCAACGTCATGCTGTCACTGTCACCATCTGCAAGGATCGTGAGTGAACGACAACGTGCCGCCGTCGATCGCAGCTCGCATCCTCGTGCGCGGCGTGATCATCGGCTTTCTCATTGCATGCGCCGTAAGGCTTGGCTGGTCCGCCGGTGGCTGGATTATCGGGGGATAGATGGCACGCAAACCAAGCGCCAAGCAGCAGATCCGGAAGCTGCTGGATGATCTGGAGCCGACGGTTCAGCAGGCCTTCTTCGACAGCATCGACAACCTGAAATCCAATGTCGCGCTAAACCGCATTGTCGAGCGCCTAGAGCAACAGGACATCGACGGCGCGCTACGGCTGCTGAACATCGATCCAAGCGCCTACAGGCCGCTCCAGAAGGCCACAGAAGAGGTTTTCGAGAGTGGTGGGGCGCAAGGTGCTCAAAAGGTGCCAAAGCCCTCTGACGCGGCGACGGCCACGTTCCGCTTCGATATTCGCCACCCAACGGCAGAGCAGGAACTGCGAGAATACAGTTCGACACTCGTCACGCGCATCAGCGAAGACCAGCGCCAAGCGATCCGCGATGCACTCGCAGACGGGATCGCACAGGGCAGGGCACCCCGCCGCACGGCTTTGGATATCGTCGGACGGCTCGATCGCATCACGGGGCGCCGTGAGGGCGGTATCATCGGCCTAGCTGCCCCACAGGCCAAGTATGTCGAGAGCATGCGCCAGCGGCTGCTATCGGGCGACAAGGAGGAACTGAAGAAGGTTCTGACCATGGAGCGCCGTGACAAGCGCTTCGATCGCACCATTCAGGAAGCCATTAAGAGCGGGAAGAAGCTGGATCAGGCGACGGTTGACCGGATGACGGGGCGATATGCTGACCGGCTGCTTTTGCTTCGCGGCGAGACAATCGCCCGCACCGAGACCATGACGGCCTTCAACAAAGGCCAGATGTCATCGATGGGGCAGGCGATCGCAGAAGGTCGTATCTCTGCTGCCGTCGTGATGAAGGTCTGGCACGCCTTCATGGATGAGCGGACACGATTCACCCACCGGCTGTTGAACAGCACTCGCGTGGCCTTCTACGACAAGTTCCAGACCGCGCGCGGGCGCTTCATGGCGCATCCAGGCGATCCGGAAGGTGGCGTTGAGGAATGCGCGTGCTGCCGGTGCTGGATGGAGTTCGTCATTGACTTTCTTGCGGATCTCGACTGATGGCACGCGGCGTTACCGTTACCACACGATCGGGCAGGGCATCATTCGGCCAAGCTCGGTTCGGGTCGCAGGTTGATGCATGGGTGCAGCAGACAGAGAAGCGGCTGAACGCTGTCTTCCGGCTCTCCACGCAGAAGGTGATCAGCTATATGCAGGAGAACGTTCCTTATCGGGACGGATTTTTGCGCGCCTCGCTGGTGGTTCTGGTCAATCAGGATGCACCGAAGGCCGACAGGACAGACGAGGACGGTATGGGGCCGTTCAACGAAGCATATATGCAGGCGGTGATTGCCGGCGCTGTTGCTGGCGATCGCATCGTCTCGGCATACACGATGGTTTATGCCCGCAGGCTCGAATACGGTTTCACTGGCACGGATTCGCTGGGCAGGTCATACAATCAGGCCCCGAGAGGCTGGACGCGCGCTGCGGTAGGCCGTTGGAACGAAGCTGTGCAGGAAGCGACGAAGGAAGCTATAGCGCGTTCGGGTCGATGATGGCGCCGTTGTTCCGGTCGCCTCGCTCTGCCGCGATCAGCAGGCATCCTTGAAGATTTACCAGCGTCGTCAGTGCTGCTGCCATGGTGGCGGTACCAAGAGGCGTCAAGCACGTGTCATGCCCGAGCGCCTGAATAGCGTCGTGCAGGCGGTCGTGAACATCGTTGTCGCTGAGCGGCTTCTTTTTGGACATAGAGGTTGAATACATGGCGACGGGAACGGACGCAACAATCCTTGCTGCGCTTCTCGCGCATCTCGAACAATTGACCTTTACCCCAGCCCTTCAGATCGCGATGCCTGGCGTTGACTTCCCGAAGAGTGGGCAGACGAAGCCCGACAATTACCTCACCGCCGACTTCATGCCGAACATCACCACCAACAGTGAACTCGGGGCAGGGCAAGAGCAACACCGCGGAATGCTGCAGGTGTCTGTATTCTGGAAGAAGGGCGCGGGCCACATCAAGCCGCTCGAAGCCGCAGGCAAGATCATCAAACACTTCGCGAAAGACACAACGCTTTATGCCTGCGGGCTGAAGATCGTCATTGATCGAACGCCCTACGCCGCTCCACCACTCCAAGAAACCGACCGTGTGCAGGTGCCTGTCACGGTCCGCTATCATTGTTTTTCGGCATAGAAGGATGGTATAAAAGGCGAACCCGCCGAGCATCTCACCTCTCGACGGGCTCTAACCAAGCCAACCTGTTGCGAGGTAGAAATGGCTAAATCTCGTTTATGCTCGATTCCTGATTGCGGCAAGCCCCACGAAGCGCGGGGATATTGCAACAAACACTACAAGCGGTTGAGAGCGTTTGGCGACCCATTAGGCGGCAATACCTTTGAAGGTGAGCCACTGGCGTGGCTTCACGCAAACGTCGGTCATTCCGGCGCTGAATGCCTCATTTGGCCGTATGGGATGCAGGGTAACGGCTACAGCGTTGTGAAGTTGAACGGTTCTTGCGTCGGTGCTTACAGGCTAATGTGTGAGTTAGCCCACGGGAAAGCACCGACACCTGGCCACGAAGCTGCGCACTCTTGCGGCGACAGGAGGTGTGTTCATCCGAAACATCTCCGATGGGCAACACGCGAAGAAAACCAAAGCGACCGCATCGAGCACGACACGCATAATCGCGGGTCAAGGAGCCCTTTCGCAAAGTTATCGGAAGATGACGTGATTATGATCCGAAGTCTGTACGGGACGATGAGACAAATCGACATCGCCGCAAAGTTTAACGTCAGTAGGACAACAATTCGAGATGTAGCGTCGGGAACCCGATGGTCCTGGGTCTGACGCCGCAAAGATGGATCTAAACCCAAGCCTCGTTCCTGCGGGGCTTTTTTTATGGAAAGGCAAACATCATGCCCTCTGGAATCAAAACCACGCTGGCAGGCACGAAAGTGTCGATCAGCAATAACGCTGTCACTCTCCCCCTGAACGCCGCAGCTTTCGCGGCTCTCACGTTTACCGAAGTCGGTTCCGTCGGGAACATTGGCGACTACGGCTCTGCACCAAATATGGTCAACTATGACACCTTGGACACGGAAGTTCGTTCCAAGGCCAAGGGGGTGGAAGACGCTGGCGAACTGTCCGTCGAGGTCGCACGCATCTTTGACGATCCTGGTCAGGTCAAGATGCGTGCCGCAGCCGCCACCAAGTTCAACTATGCGATCAAGATCGAATATGCCGATGCTCCGTCTGAGGATTGGTCGAACACGATCATGTACGCCGTCGGCCCTGTCTCGGGTCCGCAGGTGATGGGCGGTGGCACGGACGACTTCATTCGAGAATCCTACACCGTCGCATTCACCGATCAGCGCCCGCTCTTCGTCGCACCCGTCAACACTCCATAAGGTGACTAATGGACCTTCTCAAACTCGTACCGGACACCATCACCGTTGAACTCAAGCACCCTGGCACTGAGCAGCCGCTCGGCGTCAAGGTAGAGCTTCAGAGCCTTGAAAGCGACGAGGTGAAGGCGGTCGAACGCTCGCTCAAGAACAAGGCGCTCAAGTCCGGACGCAACAATGTCACCGCTGAGAGGATTGATGACAATACAGTCGCCATCCTGTCGGCGGCGATCGTCAGCTGGGAGTTTTCCGGTGACGCAAGCCTTGGCGACGACAAGAAGCCAGCCTGCAACGCCGCCAACAAGAAGAAGCTCCTGCAAGTGCCGGCTCTCGCGAAGCAGATCGATCTTGCCCTCGGGAATGAAGCGGCTTTTTTCGAGCAGTCGGCGACGAGCTAGTCGCCGCAGTCTCCCAGATTGCAAAGTGGGAGACGCCTGGATACGAGCTTGAAGAGGCCCCGAAGTCACCCGGCAAAGGGAAGAAGGCAAAGTCGAGCAAGGTAATCCTCACCCGGCGCGAGTACAACGAGCGGTTCGGCAAGGAAGATCAGAACCCGGACGAGCCCGACATTTCCGAAGAGGCTCAACACCTCTGGGCATGGTTCTGGCAGCTGCACGCCAGACGGCAGCAAGGCATGAGCGGGCCGCAGCCGATCAGTTATGTCGAGATCGACGCATGGTCCCGCCTGACCGGCGAGACTGTAACTCGGGAAGAACTTGCCGTCCTCATACGCATGGATGACGGTTATCGTCTGGCCTTGTCCGAAGAGATGGAAGTGCAGCGGAAGGCGCGAGAGGCCAGTTAGCCTCAAAGGAGAACCACAAATGAAACGACGAGCATTCCTCACGGCACTTTTTGCCGCTCCCTTGGTTCCCGCTGCGGCGAACGCGACAATAAACGCTGGAAAAGGTGTAGGGTCCACCGGTGAATGTGGACCCGAGATGATCCGCCTGCGGCGTGATAATAAGGCTGTAGAACAGCCGTATATTTTCCTAGATGGCAAGGTGCATATTGCCGACGCCCAAATCGGCATCCTGCAAGTTCCTGGCTCAAACCTTTATGACCCGCGCGCAAGCCGCCTTTCTCGTTTCAGCTTTTCGGCTTTATGAGAGCGCGCACGTTATCGACGTACTGGATCGCGTTGACCGCTTGGAAATCCATTTCTGTCACATAGCCGCCGTTGATGCAGGTCGCGATGTGCCCCCCCTTGTAGTCTTTCGTCTGACCTCGGCCCAGATCAGCGACCATCGCGCGACACGCAACGCGCATACTCGCCTCTTCCATGTCTTTGCGGGCTTGCTCTTGCGCCTTGTTCGACTGGTACTGAGACCAAGCAAAATACCCACCGCCAGCGATGATCACTACGCAGGCCGTCGCAATTAAAGCTTTCAACCATCCATCCATTCCGACCCCCTTTGGTTGTCGGAAACATACGCTCACGACTGCATGAAGGTAAAGCCATGGATATTGCAACGCTCGGCATTGAGGTTCAGTCTGGGCCGCTGAAGAGCGCTACAGACGACCTCAAGGAATTTGCTAACGCCGGTCGCGTTGCTGAACGTGCGGCATCTGGCTTGGCGGCTTCATCTGGCAAGTTCTCAAGTGCCGAGATAGCAGCAATGTCAGCGGCCATGGGGAATGTCGAGAAGACGTCGAATGCAGCCGCGAAGGCAATGGCTGCATCATCTCTTGCAGCGCAGAAGATGGCCGCGGTAGGCCCGGCGCAGGCAAAAGCGATCGCTCAGTCGGCAGGCATGGCGCAGCAGCAGATGAGGAATCTATCTTTCCAGTTCCAGGACATCGCAACGATGATGGCTATGGGGCAATCTCCTTTCATGCTCCTGGCACAGCAGTTGCCGCAGATCACGATGCACGGCGGGCAATTGAACGGCGTCATGGGTGCTCTGAAGTCAACGCTCGCAGGCTTTATCAGCCCGCTTGGCCTGGTCACAACAGGATTTGTTCTGCTCGGAACTGCCGCGATCTCCTACTTTTCAGAATGGTTCTCTCGTGGGGGAGAGGCCAACAGGACGCTTGAAGAGCAGAGCCAGCTTATTCAAAAGGTAGCGAACGACTGGGGGGACGCAACCCCGCGGATGAAGGCGTATGCCGACGAAATGGAGCGGGCAGCTCGGTTGAAAGAACTTCTAGACGCCACCGAGATCGCCGCGCAAGCGCAGTATACGCCTGTTCAGAACGTCCTAAAGGACATCAACGAGCAATACACCGCAGCCATCCGCAGCCTGAAGGGCTATGGCGACGACACATCAACCGTGGTCCGCTCACTCACGACGGCCTACGCTGACCTGCAGAACAAAATCGAAGATGGGACGGCAAGCTCAAACGATCTCAAGGCAGCACAAGACGCAGTTAACCAAACGGTCGAGCAGTGGGGTACGCCTGCCGTCCTGGCCTTTGCCGCGGCTTTCGGCCAACTGGCCCCAATGATCGACTCTGCCACACAGTCAGCGGCGAACTTTCGTGCTGAAGCATCCGTGATGCCGGATCTCGGCAAGCTCTCTCCACTTTTCTCCGAAGGCGGAAAGATATTCTCAGGCGAAGATTTCGCACCTGTCGATCCGCCAACGCCCACCCGGCGCCCTCTGATCGAACTTGAAGGATTGCCCAAGGTTGGAGGCGGAAGACAGAAAACGGCGAAGCAAAGCGGATACGAGACCGCTACAGCATCCATGGCCGAACAGACCCGCGCGCTTCAGGCGCAGACCGCGGCACAAGCCAGCCTGAACCCGCTCGTCAACGACTATGGCTTCGCGGTCGCAAAGGCCAAGGCCGAAACTGATCTGCTGCTTGCGGCAGAGAAGGACAAGAAGAGCATCACGCCGGAATTGACGGCTCAGATCAAAGCCCAGGCTGAAGGCTATGCTCAGGCAGTTGTCGAGCAGAACCGGCTTACCGAGGCCACCAAGAAGGCGCAGGAGACCATGCAGTTCGTGAAGAACACGACGGCAGGTTTCATCAACGACCTTCGCGATGGGCTGCGCAACGGGGAATCCTTATGGGAAGCATTCGGTAACGCCGCCTTGTCCGTGCTCGATCGCATCACCGATCGGTTGCTGAACCAAGTTCTCGATGCTGTCTTCCAAGTGTCGAATGCCGGTGCAGGCGGTGGCGGTGGGTTCTTATCTGGCCTGTTAGGTGGGATATTTGGCGGCGGAAAGGGTGCTTTCCCCTCGGCTCCTGGCGCTTCACTTTATGCCTCCGGTACGGTCTCTGCTCGTGCTGGCATGGCTTTGGTGGGTGAGGAAGGGCCTGAAATCGTCCGCTTTGGCGGTGGCGAGCAGGTCGTTCCAAATCACCGCTTGTCCTCTGCATTCAATGGTGGGCGACAAGCTGCGAATACTAACGCGCCGCAGTCTATGCACGTCACCGTCGGGGTCTCTGTCGACCAGAGCGGCAACCTTCAGGCTTACGTCAAGGACGTGGCCCGCAGCGAGGCTGTCCAGGTGTCTACGACCGTTGTGAAGCAGAACAACAAAGCGAAGCAAAACCTATATGAGAACGGGGAAGAGCGGTATGGCTGATCCGATCGCTCTCCCCGCCGTTGGTTGGAAGGAATGCACTTTCGACCCTGTGCAGCCTCGCAGCATCAACCGCATGGAGGGACGCCGGACGGAATCGCAGATCTTCGGCACTCCATATTGGCGGGCATCGTATCAGGCGACATGGCTCGATAAAGCGAAGTTTGGTCTCATCGACGCCTTTATGATGCAGGCCGGCGATGATGGTGAAACTTTCCTCGGTTATGACGTCTTCAGACCACGTCCCACAGCCATGGACACCGGCAATCCTCTTTCCGGCACCAAGGCGGGCGGTGGCGCTTTCAATGGCTCTGCCGTTCTCCAGACAATCACCAACAGCCGCACCGTTATCATCTCTGGTCTCCCTGCCGGTTTCATCTTGTCACCGGGTGATTACATAGAGTTCCGGATGTCTGCTTTGGCCCGATCTCTTCACCGGATCATCGCCCCTGCAGTTGCCAACAGCTCCGGCGTGGTCACACTCAGCATCCGCCATGGTCTCGACACCCAGAACTTCACAACGGCGTCGGTTGTTAACTTCGAGAAGCCGTCATGCACCATGCAGATTGATCCCGACAGTTATTCGGGGGCGAAGTCTTGGAGCAACCGCGAGCCGTCGTTCACCGCAACTGAGGTGTTCATATCATGAGCCTTGACCCAGCTGTTACAAGCCAGCTCGACAAGGGCCGCATTGCGCGTCTCGACCTGATCCGTTTCGACCTGCCAGGTAAGACTGTAGGATACCACCGCGGCGGCAGGCCCTACACCTACAACGGGTTGGTGTACCTACCGAACCGCTTCCTCGACATGGGTGGGATGAGTTCAGCAGTCGGCACGGCAGTCACCACCAGAACTATCGTGTTTTCCGATATCCCGGTCGACAATCCAGATGACGCGGTCGCGAAGATTGAAGAGTTCGACTACCAGAACTCCCCTGTCATCGTTGCCCATCTTTGCGGAGTTCCAGGCACAAATGAGGTTCTCGGCGTTCTGGCGTCCTCGATCTACGAGATTGATCAGGTCCGCTACAACAAGGGCGCGCTCAACGGTTCAGAGCGCATGCTGACGATGGAGATTGATCTCCAGCCGCCGGGACGCTCGGCGCGCGGATCGACAGGCGTCAAGCGATCTCTTGCAGAACAGCAATTCGACAACAGCCCCACGGATACCGGCTTCGAATACGTGGCGACGAACGCCTCGATACCGGAAGAGTGGGGCCAGCGCACAGGCTGACATCATGAACAGATTTAGAGTTGTCGAGGCTACGCTGAACGCGGGGCTTGAGAAGCCGTATGCCTATGGTTCTGCTGACTGCTTCTTCCTCGGCTGCGCGATGATAGATGCGCTTACAGGTCGAGAAACCTTCAAGAAGTATCTGGACAGCTACAAGACGCTCGCAGGAGCCCAGAGAGCGCTCAGGAAGCGCAATCACAAGTCTCTGGTCACATTCTTCGCCGCCGAGCTTGAGCAAGAGCCGGTGGGCGCCGCAGAGGCAAGGCTTGGCGATCTGGTTGTTCTTCGCCTGTCTGATGGCGCGGAGCATGTCGGCATTTGCCTGGGAACGCGCTTCATCACGAAAACACCTGATGGTCGACAGTCGTTCGGCCTTTCGGAAGTCATCGCCGCCTTTCACCTCGGATAATCCTATATGGCAATTTTCACTGCGATCGGCACGGCTATTGCCGGAGCGCTGTTTGCTGGCTCCGTTCTCGCGGCGACACTCATCAGCAGCGCCTTGGCATTTGGCGCCAGCCTTGCGCTAAGCTACCTTAAGCGGCCAAAGAAACGCTCTTACACGGCTGTTCAGGGTGAGACGAAGTATGGCGGCGATGTCGACGTAGAGGCGCTGTACGGCACGGGTAAAACCAAAGGTCAGCGCACGTTCTATGGCAAGTGGGGCAAGGGCAACAAGGTCAATGCCGAGGTGTTCGTGCTGTCTGATGGATGGTGCGATGGGCTTGAACCCTACTGTTTCATGTATGGCGAGAAGAAAGAGCTTCTGCCTGTAGCGACAATAGGCGGAGAGGCTGCGCACTATCGCGTCAATGGTTTCGGCTCGGCGATCTCCATCAGGTTCTATGACGGTCGCCCCGGACAGCCGGTGGATATGAAGCTCGTCAACGATACTGTATCGCTTGGAAGCCGTTGGAAGATTACGAGCACCAACGCCGGAAAGGCCTATGTTGTTGTCGAGCGCACCTACGACAGTGATCTTTTCGACAAGGGAAGACCTGAGTTCGAGTTTGTCCTTCGTGGCCTGCGCGAATACGACCCCCGCAAGGATTCAACAGTGGTTGGCGGATCCGGCCCGCAGAGGATCAATGATGTCTCCACTTGGGTTCACACTAAAAACCCGGCAGTCCACCGCCTAAACTATCAGCTTGGTTTGCGCGCGCTGATCTCTGGTCGCACCCTGATCGGGGAAGGTAAGTCTCTCGGCCAGATAGACCTACCTACTTACTTCGCTGCGATGAATGTTTGCGACACTGTCAAGAACGGTAAGCCAACCTATGAGTGCTCTATCTGGGCAAATGGCTCGGACGACCACACCGAAATATTGAAAGAGTTTGACGATGCCATGGCTGGCTATGGCCTGAACCGTCGCGGCCTTTCTGGCGTGATTGCGGGCGCGCCACAGATACCCGTCGCGGAAATCACTTCGGTCGACATTGATGTTGAACGGTCATCAGAACTTCAGTTCCGGAAGTCGGCCTTCGAAAGGTACAATCATCTTTCCGGCCAGTTCATGTCGATTGAGGACAACTGGAATCCTCAGAGCCTTAAGCCGATCTATGTGAATGCTGACATAGCCGCAGACGGTCGCAATCGTCAGACAAGCAATGATTTCCTGCAAGTCACAGACCCGGACATCGCTCAATACCTACTGACGATCCGTTACCGTCAGAACCGAATGGGCGGCACTGCGACTGTGCCGGTAGGTCGCCGTCTTGGCCTCAAGGTTCAAGAGGGAGAGTGGGTCACGTATGCCGGCCGCGAATGGATGATCTCGGAATGGGCGTGTGATGAGAGTTTCGACATCACGCTCACGCTCTCTGAAACAAGCGCAGCCATTTATGATGACCAAGATATCGAGCCTGGGCCCATCGTTGTTCCGCCCACGCCACCAGTCAACCCTTCAATCATAACGACCGTTTCCGGCTTCAGGATCGAGACAGGTCTTATTCAAGGAGCGGATGGATTTGAGCAACCGACGGTTCGGTTTGTCTGGGATCCACCAGATGACCCTACGATCACTCAGGTTCGCTTTGAGTATCGCATCAATGGGAAGTCGGAAGTCTATACCGACGTATCTAATGAACCAGACAAAGGCTTGTATGAGACATCTAAGGACGTTCAGTCGGGCGTAATCTATGATGCCCGCGCGACCATTGGAACTGTCCCAGATCGGTTCAGGACGTTCACTCCTTGGGTCACTTCTCTATCTGCGACGGGCTACGCTACGATTCTCGCATCACTGTCATCTCTAGGCCAAGACGTCAAAGACCAGTTCGCACAGTTCGGCGGCCAAGTTAGAGACTTCTTCCAGAAGATCGATCAGCTAGCTCAAGCGGTCACGCTGGAAGGCGCGGTATCTCAGGTTGAACGCGATGTGATGCGCGTCGATGTGGGCAATGCTTATGCCCAGATCGAAGATGTGAGGCAGGTATCCGCTACGGCTGATGATGCATTGGCTCGGCAGGTGACGACTCTCACCGCAAGCGTAGACGGCAACACTGCGGCTATTGCCGGTGAGGCAACTGCCAGGAGCAACGCTGACGGTGCGATCTCTACCCGCATCGACGGTGTCAGCGCCACATTCAACGGCATGTTCGCTGACGGTCTGGTGATGTTCCAAGCAGTGGCCGCTCCGTCAGGGGTGTCGGCGCGGTTCTCGATCATGCTTCGGGCAAGTCTCTCTGATGCATTCATTCAAAGCGGCATGTACATCCAGATCAGGACCGTTAGTGGCGTTCTGAAGTCGGAGATTGGCTTCCTCGCTGACAAGTTCGTAGTGGTTGATGGCGCCGACACCTATTCCGTTTTCGCGATCGAGAACGGACAGGTAAAGATCGTCAACGCGAAGATCTCACAAGCTCAGATCGACAATCTGGTTGTGGGCACCAGCAATATCGCACCAGGCGCTGTTTCTGATGTTGTCAGTGGTAGTGCGTCTGGAACCGGTCAAGTCCAGTTCACCGTAAACCACGGGCTCGGCTCGCCTAAGATAGTGGTTTTTTTCAGCGTTAGCGGGTCTGGAAACAACGTCCTTACCGGCTCTGCTCAATTCGATGCGATGAGCGTGACCGATGGCGTCGGGATCGGCGTGGTTTCTCTGAGCAACAATGCTCAGGCGCCATCAGGACAAATGTCTGCATCAAACTTTGGGTTCTTTATACCGCCAGCAGACAGAGCCTCCACGGTGTTCAGGTTCTACACCTCGTTCAACAACGCCATCAATAGCGGCACCATCAGCTCCAGAATGCTGGCTATGACCCAGAAGCGATAAGGCAAACCCAACATGACCACACCCTATGTGACGGGCACGGTATCCGTGACCGCTGGCAGCGCTATTGTGACTGGCGCTGGCACTGGCTGGCAAACTGCTGGTCTGGTTGCTGGCGTATTCGGCCTCGATAGCGCCAACGGCAATCCGATACCGGTTCTATCCGTCGATAGCGACACGCAGATCACCCTCGCCAAGCCATGGCGGGGAACGACGGCAAGCGGGCAGGCCTACTGGATCACCTATGACACGACTGCAGGGCAGCAGACGGTCTCGAATGCGCAGCGCTTGGCGGAATACATCGCAAGGCTGGATAAGCCAACGCTGGCCGCTATGGCCGGTCTGACACCAGCAGCAGACAAGATTGCGTATTTCACCGGGCCGAATGGCGCGGCGCTGGCTGATTTCAACGCGGCGGCTCGGGCGCTGCTGGCTGGCGGTCAGCTTCCGAACGCTCAGGTTCGAAACGATCTAACGCCAGACAAGGCGTTCAGACGCGGCAACATCCTTGGAACCGTCGCTCAGGCTTCCGGGGTCCCAACGGGCGCAGTCATTGAGCGCGGCAGCAATGCCAACGGTGAATACATCCGCTTCGCAGACGGGACGCAGATTTGCACTAAGTCAGTTGGGACAGGTGACCCGACGATAAATGCGGGGGCGTTCGCTGTAATTTCAACATCCAGTTATCCCGCATCCTTCGCCGCCAGCCCGCAGCAATTTCTTGCTTATGATGGGTCATGGGCCCCGGTCGCACTTGTGAACAACGAAGGAAAGTCGGCGTCCGCGACGGGCAGTTTGATCATCTCAAATCAGGATACGGTGGCTCATCAGTTCGTCGGCGTGTTCAACGTTTTCGCGATCGGAAGGTGGTTCTGATGAAAATCTCCCTTTCTCCCATGCGCCGCAGCGACACTCTGACCGTCGAAAAGAACGGCGACAAGCTGCGTATCAATGGTGATCTCTTCAACTTCGGCCCACTTCCAGAAGGCGCGATCATTCCCGCAGGTGTCACGCCTTGCGATTGGATCGTCGGCCCTGTGAAGCGCGTCAACGGCGAGATTGTCATGACACTGATCTTGCCGACTGGCCCTGACGCTTCTCAGGCGGTCGCTTTCCCGGCGGCTATCGCCAATGTCCCCGATGGGGTCGTGGCACTCCCGATGGACCCCGTTCGAAAGGATGCCGCTAATGTGGACGGTTAAGGCAGAAGACTATCAAACGATCGAGCAAAAGGCAGAGGCTGATAATCTTGCCAGAGCCGCTGCGGTCGACGCAGAGCGCGATCGGCGCATAGCGGCAGGTTTTGTCTACAACGGCAGTCTCTTTCAGTCGCGACAGTTTGACCTCGATAACATTCGATCGATGGCAACAGCCGCTTCGGTGAAGATCGTGCAGGGCGCTCAGGACGGAGACCTGCGGTGGTTTGATCCGGATGCCGACTTCTATTGGATCGCTGCAGACAACAGCCACATGCCTATGTCGGCGCCGGAGATGGTCTCATTCGCGATGGTAGCCGCAACATGGGGGAGCAAGCATATTCTTGCTGCTTCGGCTCTCAAGAAAATGGCGCCTATTCCGCTGGACTTCACCGATGATAAATGGTGGCCCTGATGCAGGTTCCTGTCTCAAATGCTCTTGCTCGTCTCGGCACGCTGAACTTCACGCTTAATGACGAGGCTCGCCCTGGCTGGCTGAAGCCCGATGGCGTGACGGAATATGATCGGGCGTCCTACCCAGCATTTGTTAACAAGTTCAAGACGGCAGAATGGTTCTTGCCGGGCTCAACGGGCGGAAAGTTCAAGCTGCTCGATGTGCGCGGACTGGCGTTCGTCATGGCGGGTGGATCGATCAGTGTCGGCAAGGTGACCGGCGTTGCAGAGGTCAAACTCACCACGGCGCATCTACCGGAGCATGATCACGTCTATGACAAGCCGTCTTTGGGTGCTGAAACACCGGTGAGCGTGGTCACATCAGTTCTCGGCGCGGTATTGACAACGCTGAAGATTCCCCAGCCGAAAGTGACCGCCAATCAGGCAACGGGCAAAGCTGGATCTGCAACTCCCACCGCAATCCCGATCACGCCGAAGTCTCTTGGCGTCAATGTCTTTATCTTTGCCGGTCTGCCGCAGGGCTGACCCATCCAACAATCAGGAGAATACATGATGGGCGAGTTCGAGCGCGCCTTAGCGAAGGTGCTCGTGCATGAGGGTGGCTATATCAACCACCCCGAAGATCCGGGTGGTGCGACCAACCAAGGCATCACGCAGAAGGTATATGACGACTATCGCAAGACCATGGGTACGAAGCCTCAGTCTGTGAAGCTGCTCTCCAATACTGAGCGAGACAGCATCTACCGCATGCGCTATTGGGCATTGATCAAGGGCGACAGCCTGCCTGCGGGCGTCTCCTATGTCGTCTTTGACGGCGCCGTGAACTCTGGTGTCAGTCAGTCGGTGAAATGGCTCCAGCGCGCGCTTGGCGTGCCCGCTGATGGCGTTATCGGCCCTCAGACGATCAATGCCGCACGATCAAATGACAATCACGATGCGCTTGTGAGGAATATTTGCGATCTGCGCTTGGCGTTCCTGAAAGCGCTCAAAACCTTCAAGACATTCGGGAAGGGCTGGACGCGCCGTGTTGAGGGCGTTCGCGCTGTTGGGCAGGCATGGGCTATGGGCGATACCGGTCCGGAAGTCTCGTTCGTTCCCGGCGGCGAAGCAAAGGCGAGGCTGTCCGATGCGAAGACTCCACCATCCAAAGCCCCAGGCGATGCGGCCGCCGGTGCTGGCACGGTGTCAACTATCATCACCCAGGCAACAGATCAACTCACGCCTTTGGCGAACATCGATTTCGTTGCCAAGGCTGTGGCGGCCCTCACCATCGCCGGTGTAGTCGTGGCGGTTGGCGGCCTCGGATATCGCATGTGGGCTAAGCGCAGGGCTGACGAGCTTGCAGAGGCATTGTCATGATGTTCCTCACCCTAATCCCCAACTGGCTCAAGTTCGCCGCTGGTGGCCTCCTGGCGCTCGTTCTTGTCGCTGGCGCCTCCTATACCCTCGGCAAGCGGGAAGGCCGCTCACAGGCTCAAGCGGACGCCGCACGCGCCGCGCTTGAGCGCATCAACGAATTGGAGAAGAACAATGCGTCGTTCCGCAATCTCGACGACCGTCATCGTTGCCTTGTGTTCATGCGGGATAGCGGGCTGCCAGAGTCCAGCTGCGACGAACGGTAGCGGATATCAGTTTGTGCGCTTTAGTGATCCGCAGGCGGCAAAGCTGGCCTCGCAGGACGTGACTGCAGGGCCGTCCATCAACTCGAATAACCGGCAGTGCGCGGCTGATCGCGGGTGCCGCAAATGAGCGCGCCTGGCTATCGAGGCGTCGGCATGTGGGTTCGCATCCAGCACCGCTTCGGCCCCCGGATGATGGAATGGTTCATGGCGATGCACATGATTGGCTTCGGCTGGGTGTTGCTCTTGCCGACACAGACGTTCAATCTCCCGCAGTTTCAAACCTTCCGGCAACTATTCCCCTCCGAATCGTTCCTCGGGTGGCTCATGGCAATCATAGGGTGCTTGCGCATCATCGGCCTCGTCATTAACGGCGCCAAGGAAAAGGTAACTCCCCAGATCCGGCAGTTCTCGGCTGGGGTAGGGTGCATCATCTGGACTGGCATAACATACGGCTTCGCATCCTCTGATGTCGTGAGCACGTGGATCGCTATCTATCCGCTCTTTGCGGTGGGCGAACTCGTCAACATTAATCGCGCGGCTCGCGACCAAGGGGAAATCAAGAATGGAACAACTGGCTAACCTGCCGACGCCCGCTCTGATTACCTTTGGCGCAACACTGGCGATCATTTTTGCTGTCCGTTACCTTGGGCTATGGCAGGGCGGTAAATCCGCCCCCGCGACTTCTCAAGCAGCGGCCCAGGTCGCAGCGGTTATAGTAGACCCTACAGCGCTGAATGCCGCCACGAAGGCCTTGGAGGCGCATACTGAAGCTGTGGCAGAGATGACCGAGACCATGAAGGACTCCAGCAGATCATTTTCCACGATGGCGATTGAGATGGATCGGATCAGGGAAGAGATGCGGATTGCGCGAGAGATTGCGAGGCGCCCCTAATCCCTAACGGCGCCGTCTGTGATGGCTTTGTGGCTGATCCGGGATGTTGATCACAGGATTTGATTCATATGCCTGCTGCTGCATGAGGATTTCAAAGGCCTCTTCGGCACGTCGGACGGCAAGGCGAGCCGTCTTCTCATAACCCTCGTGCGCCACGCCTTGGGGCATGCGGCGTTTGAAGTTATCGGGAAAGACGCTCCAGTCCCAGACCTTCTCCATTTCGGCTCGGTATCGCCGCTTTATGTGGCAGGCCTGTTTCCCGTCGATGAACACATTGTAATGGTGGGGCGCGTCTTTGTGCTGCTGCCAGTCGAGCTTCGGCATATATGGTTCATCGTCACGCACGGCTTCTCTCCAATCAGAGTTTCAATCGCCGCATGTCGGTGACAGATAGGCCGCCAAGCTGCCTGTCGAGTTCTCATTAAGTTCTGATTGGGAAGGGAGTCAACCCTTGCTCACCACCTATCAAAAGGTGAGGGGCTGATTGCAGGATGTGCAATGGAATCAATGGCCGTTAAAGGCCGATAGGTGAGGGTTTTTATTTTTCGCTAAAAGCAAAATAGCATCGCAAAATCAATAATTTAAACGTGTTTTTATCGGTAAATTTTGGTGTCCACGAGAGGATTCGAACCTCCGACCCCAGGATTCATACCACTTCGGCTTTCGCCGCCGTCCCGCCGCTAGGTGGGCGCGTTCGTGGTCTGGACTGTCCCTTCACCATGGGCGTAAACGCCTTTAGGTGCTGCCCATCCAGTCTCTACACCTTCAACGGATTTCTCCGAAGCTTGGCTCGGGATTGGCATGCTGGA
>Ga0308159_1000840_pt1 | contig 55358 bp, 46 predicted proteins | sample PhyCR1_FD_201040 | JGI IMG/M metagenome (GOLD analysis project Ga0308159, IMG submission 201040) | Phyllosphere microbial communities from UC Gill Tract Community Farm, Albany, California, United States - DLSLC.R1 | ecosystem: Host-associated > Plants > Phyllosphere > Unclassified | place: USA...
GGCATCGCGTCCTGCCGTTGAGGCCTTTAGCTGCATTAACCCAATCGCATTCGATTTGCTGACAACGGTTGGGTTATATCCAGATTCGACCTGAATGATTGCTTTAACAAGTGTTTCGTCGACGCCATAGGTATTTGCCGCCTGGTGAATAACATCACCATAAGGCCCTGGATGCATTAATGAAGTATCGCGCTGAGGTGGCGGCGATGGATTCAAAAAACGCGTCGTCTGAACCGGTGTTTCTTTAGCGCAACCCGCCAGCAATAGCGCGGCCATCAAATAAAGAATGTTTGGTTTCACGTTATCTCTCTCGCGACTGGGACGAGATGTAGCATATACATCTTCTTCCAACACCTGAATATATTTTTCGTCTATTATTATTATTGTTTTGTTAAACAAAGGGGTTAGAGGGATGTCGATAAGACAATTCCGTTTATAAAACCCGTTTCATGTCACATATTCCTAAATTAATCTGTCCGCTGATGATACGTTCTATTTAGACATCTGAGAAATTGCATAAATTGACATCATCATCTGATTCAGCCGTGCGCCGGATCGGGTTTTCGAAGCTGAAAAAACGCTAACTTAATGAATTATCTGGCCAGTCAGAAGGGGTCATACCATGTGGCAAGCCGTCAATCGTTTGTTGAGTGAACACTTAGGCAATGCTGAAATCCGCGAACGTGTTGAGCTTCCGGGAGGCGAAATCCACCCGGCATGGCGGCTGAGCTACGGCGACAGAAACGTGTTTGTGAAATGCAATGCACGCGAAATGTTGCCTATCTTTGCCGCTGAAGCCGATCAGTTGGCCTTACTTGCGCGCAGCCAGACCGTCAGGGTGCCGGAAGTTTATGGTGTAGGTAGCGACCGTGATTACAGTTTCCTCTTGCTCGAATACATCCCGCAAAAACCTCTGGATGCACATAATGCCTATGTTTTAGGCCAACAACTTGCCGCATTGCATCAGTGGAGTGAACAACTGCAATTCGGTCTGGATTTCGATAATGAACTGGCGACAGTTCCGCAACCCAACAGCTGGCAACGGCGCTGGGCTAACTTCTTTGCCGAGCAGCGCATTGGCTGGCAGCTGCAACTGGCTGCTGAAAAAGGGATGATATTTGGTAATATCGAAGATATCACCGCCATGGTTCATGCCCGCTTGCAGAATCATCAGCCGCAACCTTCACTTTTACACGGCGATTTATGGCCGCATAACTGTGGCTTATCTGATGATGGTCCGGTGATTTTTGACCCGGCCTGTTACTGGGGAGATCGGGAATGCGATTTGGCGATGCTGCCGTTATATCCGAATGTTCCGCCGCAATTATATGACGGTTATCAGAGTATAACGCCACTCCCTGACGACTTCATTTCGAGGCAACCGATCTACCAGTTATATTACCTGCTTAACCGCAGTAATTTATTCGGTGGCCAGCATCTTGTGGTGGCGCAACGCGCCATAGAAAGGCTGTTACACGAAGATATCAGTTAGCGGGATAAATATTTCAGCTCTGAACAAATAAGACCTGAAAACGTTAATATTCAGGCCTTATTTTTCATTTTCACAGAAACCCGTTATAAATATGTCGTCAAATTATCAGGCCATTAATCCTAATAATTTCAAAATGAAGTAGCCGATGACAGCGATGATAATTGGCAAAATATACAATGGAAAATACTGCACCAAAATCGTGTGTCGCGGTATCACGATACGCTCTTCGATTTGCGGACGTGTCCGGCCTTCAGCACCTTTCGCCTGTTCCAGAATAAGCTGATCCTGGATCCCTTCGCGAATGTGTTTTACCTGACGGGACATTCTCGCGCCGGAAGCCTGAAGTGCCAGCCCCACAAAAATCAGCCAGTAGATAATGAAGAACATGATGTTCGCGCTGGTGAAACCCTGCCCTAAAGCTGGCACCGGTGAGTTGTACCAAAAGACATTGAGAAACGAGGTATTGAACTTCACCATATCCACCATCACGTGGATGAAATCCAGCATGACCGCGTTGATGCCCTGCTCCGTCTTAGTGTGCTCGTTGATAAAATTCAGCAAAGAAATCAGCGTAGAAAGCAGCGCAGGGATAAAAATGATCCATCCCGCAATTCGTTTAATTACTGCCACACGTCCGGCTTGTTGGTACGTCATGAATTCCCCTTGTTAGGATACCTAAAGCAACGGCTAAGTTTACCCACAGAAAGCCTGCTCCGCCCAATGTTTTAATCAGTTAGCGTAACGCTGTACCGGGAACGTCCATCCTGTCCATTTTCACATCAGATTTCACCTGCATTCCCACCGATGTTAAAGTGGGTTTCTATTTATTGTGAGGGAGTCCGCTTTCATGGCTTATGTCCGCCCTGTTAATGCAGCAATTTTCGATATGGATGGTCTGTTAATTGATTCTGAACGGTTATGGACTCAGGCTGAGCTGGACGTTTTCAGTCGCCTGGGCGTTGATATTTCCCAGCGCCATTTGCTGCCGGATACGCTAGGTTTGCGTATCGATCAGGTGGTCAGGATGTGGTATCAGGCGCTTCCGTGGCAGGGTCCGGGTCAGGAAGAAGTGTCCTCAATGATTATTGCCCGCACGATTGAACTGGTAGAACAAACCCGGCCGTTACTGCCTGGCGTGAATCATGCCCTTGAGCTTTGCCGTGATCAGGGGCTGAAGATTGGTCTCGCGTCGGCATCACCGCTGTTTATGCTCGATACCGTGCTGGAAATGTTTAATTTACACTCCTTCTTTAAGGTTCGTGTTTCAGCGGAAAAGCTGCCTTACAGCAAACCGCATCCTGAGGTCTATCTGCTGGCTGCCGGAGAATTACAGGTTGATCCGCTCAACTGTGTGACGCTGGAAGATTCCTTTAATGGCATGATCGCCACCAAAGCCGCGCGTATGCGCTCGGTGGTGGTGCCGGACCATGAATACAGTGTGGATCCACGCTGGGCGCTTGCCGATGTCAAACTTTCTTCCCTCGAAGAATTGCGTGTGGCACACATCAGCTAAAATTTATGCGCAGCCGCTCATGCCGCTGCGCACCTTCTCTGCTTTCTCTCCTTTCCATATACCTTCTCTACGCATTTCTCCTGCCACAATTTTTGAAGCTTCGTTTAATTTCGTAAATCTTGAACTGACTCATAAAATAAATAAAACGTTATTTCATTTTTATTGAATTCGCATGTCAATGAACCTATGATTCCTGCAACAAGGACGAGCCGGGAGCTCTCCTGCTTCTGTACGCTGTCACTGCCACGCAACGGTCAGACTAGCCCGGTAAGTCCTCCTTGATATCGTCATTCATGAGAGGCACCGACATGCAAGTTCGTCAAAGTATCCACAGCGACCACGCAAAAACGCTTGATACCGCTGAATTACGCCGTGAATTCCTCATTGAGAAAATCTTTGAGAAAAATGCCTATACCATGACTTACAGCCACATCGACCGCATCATTGTCGGCGGCGTCATGCCCGCTGAAAAAACGGTATCCGTGGGTGATGAAGTCGGTAAACAGCTTGGCGTGAGCTATTTTCTTGAACGTCGCGAACTCGGCGTGATTAATATCGGCGGCCCGGGTCTGATCGTGGTTGACGGTACAACCTATGAAATCGGTCATGAAGAAGCGTTGTATGTCGGCAAAGGGGCAAAGCGGGTCGAGTTCAGCAGCGTTGATGCCTCCAGACCGGCCAAGTTCTACTACAACAGTGCGCCGGCACACACGACTTTCCCGAACAAAAAAATCACACTGGCGGAAGCCTCTCCGCAGACCATCGGCGATGCAGCTACCAGCAACCGCCGCACCATCAATAAATTCATCGTGCCCGACGTTCTGGAAACCTGTCAGCTGACCATGGGGCTGACCAAACTGGAAGAGGGGAGCCTGTGGAATACCATGCCTTGCCACACCCATGAACGTCGTATGGAAGTGTATTTCTACTTCAATATGGAAGCGGAAACTGCCGTGTTCCATATGATGGGGCAACCACAGGAAACCCGTCATTTATTAGTGCACAACGAGCAGGCTGTCATCTCTCCTAGTTGGTCAATTCACGCCGGAGTGGGTACCAAAAACTATACCTTCATCTGGGGTATGGTCGGTGAGAACCAGGTATTCGATGACATGGATCACGTCAAAGTCAGCGAACTGCGCTAACTCCCCCTTGCTCTGCCTTCACCGGCAGAGCAACTCATTTTTTATGGCGAACGCGCCGTTGCAAAAGAGACTCTGAATATGATCCTCCGTTCATTTGAATTAAGCGGCAAAGTCGCAATCGTCACCGGTTGCAATACCGGGCTGGGACAAGGCATGGCGCTGGGTCTCGCGCAGGCGGGATGCGATATTGTGGGCATTAACGTTTCCGCCCCTGAAGAAACTGAAAAAAAAGTCACCATGTTAGGCCGCCGTTTTCTCGATCTGAGGGCTGATCTGAGCACCATCACAGGCATTCCTGAGCTGATCGAGAAAGCAGTCGGGGAATTTGGTCATATCGATATTCTGATCAATAACGCCGGTATTATCCGCCGTGAAGATGCCATCGAATTCAGCGAGAAAAACTGGGATGATGTGATGAATGTGAACAGCAAAACGCTGTTCTTTATGTCTCAGGCCGTGGCGAAGCAGTTCATCAAACAGGGTAACGGTGGCAAAATTATAAATATTGCCTCTATGCTCTCGTATCAGGGGGGGATCAGGGTGCCTTCCTATACCGCGTCAAAAAGCGCAGTAATGGGTCTGACCCGACTGATGGCCAATGAATGGGCGAAGCATAACGTCAATGTGAATGCGATTGCGCCGGGGTATATGGCGACTAACAATACGGAACAGTTGCGCGCCGATGAAGAACGCAGCAAAGAAATCCTCGACAGAATCCCCGCCGGACGCTGGGGTCTGCCGGAAGATGTCATGGGGCCGGTAGTCTTTCTGGCATCGAAAGCCTCTGATTACGTTAATGGTTACACCATTGCCGTCGATGGTGGTTGGCTCGCGCGTTAAGGGCAGCATAAGTGACACCAGAAAGGCGTATTCTTATACGCTTTTTTGTTTTTTATCAGTCCGTTGACAATTAGTTACAGGGCATCTCTTCCAAGATTGTGACAGTTTCACTTATACTGGATAAAATAACAGTTATCCAGTTCGGACGCGTCATGACGGCGGAAGGCCATCTCATTTTCTCAATTGCCTGTGCAGTATTTGCTAAGAAGGCCCAGCTTTCTCCCGAACTGGCGCATGGTGACTGGTGGCACATCATTCCAGGGTCTTTGCTTACCTGTCTGCTGCCCGATATTGATCACCCCAAATCGGTGCTGGGCCAGCGTCTCAAATGGTTGTCGGCCCCCATCGCCCGGGCTTTTGGTCACCGTGGATTCACTCACAGTTTGCTGGCGGTGGCTGGAGGGATTTTCCTGCTACGCACTCATTTCCCTCACGACTGGGTGATCCCCGCTGATGCTTTCCACGCCATGATTATCGGTTACCTGAGCCATATCCTGGCAGATATGCTGACGCCTGCAGGAGTGCCGCTGCTCTGGCCTTGTCGATGGCGTTTCCGGCTACCGCTGATTAACAGCCAGAAAGGTAATCAACTCGAGCGCACGCTCTGCCTTATGCTGGTCGGCCTGACGCTTTTCTGGCCAGACTGGACGCCCATCATTGGTGCAATAAATCCTGACTTTTTTAATCACATCCTGAAATTATTCATCTGAATAGCATGAAATATTGCCGATATGATGAAAATTAATACAAATACCAACAAAAAGTTATAATGAATTCCTTTTGGATATAAATACTCAGACCCTCAAACTGATATTCTGCCCCCCAATGCTTTGGGATGGTGCAGTCCTTTTCCGGAAACACCCGTTTCATTTATCAAAATTATAAGTTTGGAGTCTGGTATGAATCTTCCGCTCGTTCTTAACGTAGTGGTTTTCGTTGCCCTGCTTTTGCTGCTGGCACAAACCCGCCACAAGCAATGGAGCCTGGCAAAAAAAGTTTTACTGGGTCTGGCTATGGGTGTCGTATTTGGCCTGGCTTTACAGCTGATCTACGGTTCCGATGATCCGGTACTGAAAACCTCAATTACCTGGTTCAATATTGTCGGTAACGGCTACGTCCAGTTGCTGCAAATGATCGTCATGCCGCTGGTTTTCGTCTCTATTCTGAGCGCGGTAGCGAAACTGCATAACGCGTCATCGCTGGGGAAAATCAGCTTCCTGACCATCGGTACCCTGCTGTTCACCACACTGATCGCTTCTCTGGTGGGTATCTTCGTGACGGGCCTGTTCGGCCTCACCGCTGACGGCCTGGTACAGGGTACGCAGGAAACGGCGCGACTGACGGCAATTCAGTCTAACTATGTCGGCAAAGTGGCTGACCTGAGCGTGCCTCAGTTGATCCTTTCCTTTATACCTAAGAACCCGTTTGCTGATCTGACAGGCGCAAGTCCGACATCAATCATCAGCGTCGTGATCTTCGCAGCCTTCGTTGGTGTAGCCGCCCTGCAACTGGTGAAAGATGATGCAGAAAAAGGTCCGCGCATTCTGGCCTTTATCGATACCCTGCAGGCATGGGTGATGAAGTTGGTGCGTCTGGTCATGAAACTGACCCCGTACGGGGTACTGGCTCTGATGACCAAAGTGGTCGCCGGCTCGAACATTCAGGACATCATTAAACTCGGCAGCTTTGTGGTCGCGTCTTACCTGGGTCTTGGCATTATGTTTGTTGTTCACGCGATACTGCTGTCGTTCACCGGTGTTAATCCGGCGAAATTCTTCCGTAAAGTCTGGCCGGTGCTGACTTTTGCCTTCACCAGCCGTTCAAGTGCCGCGACCATCCCGCTGAGCGTTGAAGCGCAAACACGCCGTCTGGGTATTCCTGAATCTATCGCCAGCTTTGCGGCATCGTTCGGGGCAACGATTGGTCAGAACGGCTGTGCAGGTCTGTATCCAACCATGTTGGCCGTCATGGTTGCGCCAACCGTCGGCATCGACCCGTTTGATCCGGTATGGATTGCAACATTAGTGGGTATTGTTACCCTGAGCTCTGCCGGTGTTGCCGGTGTGGGTGGTGGTGCGACATTTGCAGCCCTGATCGTGTTGCCAGCCATGGGCCTGCCGGTTACGCTGGTTGCCCTGCTGATTTCTGTTGAGCCGCTGATTGATATGGGCCGTACCGCACTGAATGTCAGCGGTTCAATGACGGCAGGCACTATCACAAGTCAGTTGCTGAAACAGACAGATAAAGCGGTGATGGATGCTGAAGAAACGGCTGAGCTGGCTCACCGTTAATTTCAGATTGCTGCAAACAAAAAACCGAAGCCAGTGGCTTCGGTTTTTTTATGTCTGAAATTCCGCAATAACTCAGAACGTGATTATTCAGAACGGATAGTCGTGAAAACCTATTTGCTCTGAAATATTCCGCGCGGCAGTATGCAGCATTTCTACGTAATGACTTTTGCTTTCTTCGGAGAAACGAATCGTCGGGAAAGAAATACTCAAACCAGCAATCACCACGCCAAAGCGGTCGAATACCGGAACTGCGATACAACGAAGCCCTTGTTCCTGCTCTTCATTGTCTTCGCCGAAACCCTGCGCGCGAACCTGATCCAACGCAGTCTGCAAATCGGCAGCATTCATGATGGTATTTTCAGTACTGCGGGTAAATTCAATTTCCTGCAACAGCGCGCTGACTTCTGCTTTATCGCCCCACGCCAGCAGCACTTTACCGATTGCGGTGGTGTGCAGCGGATTGCGGCGACCAATACGCGAATGCATGCGCAGGTTGTACATCGAATCAATTTTATGGATGTAGACAATCCCGTCTTCATCCAGTGCACCGAGGTGGATCGTTTCGCGGGTCAGACGGGACAATTCGCGCATCTGAATATCAGCGCTGCGGATCAGATCGACGTTTTGCAACGCTTTGGCACCCAGTTCAAACAACTTGAGCGTCAGGGAATATTTCTCTGATTCTCCTTCCTGCGCGACATAACCCAGGGATTTCATGGTCTGAAGAAAACGGTAGACCGTACTTTTAGACATCATTACGCGCTGAGAAAGTTCAGTAATGCCAATCTCACGCTCTTCCCCCAACGCCTGTAAAATGCCAAAAACTTTCAGGACTGAGGAGACGGAATCGGGTTGCTTATCAAGATCTGCGATAGCCATAGGGTGTATTACCTGCTCGCGTTGAGTTTGTTTCAAAAAAAATAGAACGTGGTTTTTATTATACTGGCAAGCATCGCTGAGAAGCAATCAACCCATTGATCAAGAATGTAAGAACTGTTAAGCCAGTTTCATTCCCGACAGAGAGATAAAAAATTCATTACATCATGTGACAATTGTCACTTTACGTTAATTAGCGTAGTAATATTCCCCTCTCTGATGACTACGCACTGACAGAACTCATGACTTCTACACCTGCTGACGGATTACCCATTCCACAACGATATGGTGCCATTCTGGCCATTGCGCTGGGTATTACCGTTTCTGTACTGGATGGCGCTATCGCTAATGTCGCACTGCCCACCATCGCTAATGATTTCCATGCCAGCCCGGCAACCTCTATCTGGGTGGTTAACGCCTATCAGCTGGCGATCACGATTTCTCTGCTTTCTCTGGCGTCACTGGGCGACATATTTGGCTACCGCCGCATTTACCAGACGGGTTTGCTGGTATTTAGTATCACCTCGCTCTTTTGCGCCTTGTCGGATTCACTGATGACACTGACTGTCGCCCGTGTGTTACAAGGTTTCGGTGCGGCAGCGATCATGAGTGTAAATACCGCGCTGATACGTATTATTTATCCGCAGCGTTTCTTAGGACGTGGTGTCGGTATTAATGCACTTATCGTTGCCGTCTCAGCAGCGGCCGGACCCACCATTGCCGCCGGTATTCTGTCGGTGGCCTCCTGGCAATGGCTGTTTGCCATCAACGTTCCGATTGGTATTGTGGCTCTGATACTCGGTCTGAAGTTTTTACCGGCGAACTCGACGCGAAGTCAGGGTCAGCGTTTTGATATCATCAGCAGCGTGATGAATGCCCTGACCTTTGGCCTGCTGATCAGCGCCATCAGTGGATTTGCGCAAGGTCAGAACCCTATGTTGATCCTGAGCGAAGTCATTGCCCTCCTGATCATCGGCTGGTTCTTCGTACGCCGTCAGCTTTCCCAGCCTTTCCCGCTGCTGCCGATCGATTTATTGCGCATTCCTATTTTCAGTATGTCTCTGGGCACTTCGCTGTGTTCTTTCAGCGCCCAGATGCTGGCTTTTGTTTCACTGCCCTTCTTCCTGCAAAACACTCTCGGTCTGAATTCCGTGGAAACAGGCCTTCTGCTCACGCCGTGGCCGCTGGCGACGATGGTGATGGCGCCGATCGCCGGCCGTCTGGTTGAGCGCTTCCATCCGGGAATGCTGGGCGGGATTGGTCTGATCGTGTTCTCATTCGGGCTCTTTTCCCTGTCATTACTGCCATCAGAGCCTTCGCATCTGAACATTATCTGGCGCATGTTGCTGTGTGGTGCCGGCTTTGGGTTATTCCAGTCGCCGAATAATCACACAATCATCAGTTCAGCCCCGCGAAACCGTAGTGGCGGCGCGAGCGGACTGCTGGGCACTGCGCGTCTTTTGGGTCAGACAACCGGCGCGGCGATGGTTGCCCTGATGTTTAACCTGTTCCCGCAGCATGGCACTCACGCATCACTGATCCTTGCAGGAATGCTGGCCGGAACCGGCGCGCTGGTCAGTTTACTGAGGATGACGCAGAAAACCAGCAGCCAGAAGGAATCGGAAAATCTGAAATCCTGATATGAAAAAGCCCGGCAGAGTAGCCGGGCTTTTTGTTCAGCATTGCTGGAAACAAATTACTTGATGTATGCACCACTGCGCAGCGCTTCGATACGCTTGTCGAGTGGCGGGTGGGACATAAACAGCTCGCTGAATGACTTCGATTTACCGTTGATGCAAAACGCCATCATGCTCCCCGCTTCCTGCGGTTCATGACTGGTTTTAAGGCGCTGCAACGCAGCAATCATTTTTTCACGGCCCACCAGTTTTGCAGAACCGGCATCCGCATGGAATTCACGGTGACGTGAGAACCACATCGTGATGATGCTGGCCAAAATACCGAAGACCAGTTCAAGCACGGTCGCCACGGCAAAATAAATCAGCGGATTGCCGTTACTGCTCTCTTCGCCATCACGGTTGCCGGAAAGGAAGCCCGAGGCCACCTGCGCAATAATACGTGAAATGAAGATCACGAAGGTATTCACGATCCCCTGAATCAGCGTCATGGTTACCATATCGCCGTTCGCAATGTGGCTGATTTCATGGGCGATAACCGCCTCGGCTTCGTCCTGACTCATGCTTTGCAGCAATCCGGTGCTCACCGCCACCAGAGAGGCATCGCGACGTGCGCCCGTGGCGAAGGCGTTAATATCGGGTGCGTGATAAATCGCGACCTGTGGCATCGCAATGCCCGCCTGCTGAGACTGGCGACGCACGGTGTCCATCAACCAGCGCTCAGTTTCGTTACGCGGCTGCTCAATGACTTCCCCCCCCACTGAGCGTAACGCCATCCATTTCGACATCAGTAATGAGACAATTGCGCCACCGAAGCCAAATAGCCCGGCCATGATCATCAGCCCCGGCACGCTGCTGTGCTGAATGCCGGTCAGGCTAAGTACCAGCCCGAATACCAGCATAACGGCCAGGTTAGTCAGCAGGAACAACGCTATACGCATCATAAAATTTCACTTCCTCATTGTTACTTCATTGTTATTAGCGAGTCATACCACCGGCACATAGCATGCCGGGCTGTACTGATCCTATGGGCTTCTTATCAGGATTCAAGACTCCATGCGTTCTGAAGGCCTGAATTCACAATACTTTACATTTTGAAGCGTTTGCTTTTACAGACAGGGCTGAAATACCGATGTTATTCAGAAAAACACCGCATAAAAAAAGCGCACCGGAGTGCGCTTTTAGTCAGTCTGTCACCAGAATTATTTTGCCGGGGCCTGATCAACCTGAGACTTTTCCAGCTTACCGAGATCGACAGCAATATGGTCAGCTTCATCAAGGTAAGGATCCGGAGCAACATAATCTTTCGGCAGATCGTCGAGAGATTTCAGCGGCTTCTTGCCTTCACGCTTGAAGCGTTCATTCAGGCGATTAAGACGCAGTGCATCATCCTCTTTATCTTCTTTATCACGCTGGGCGTAATTCAGAGAGGCAATGTTACGTTTGTCTTTCAGCGCCTTGTAACGCGCGATATCTTGCTGGATGTACTGGAACTCAGGATTTTGCGCAATACGGGCTTCATGCATTTTCAGCAATTCAGGCAGGAACGGTTTCATGTCGCCTAATTTGGTGTAGGTTGCCGCATTAATACTATCCCACGGAAGTGCGTTATCTTCGAACTTCTCGCCGGTTTCAATCGATTCAATACCGGTTGGCATCAGGATATCCGGGGTAACCCCTTTACGCTGAGTACTGCCGCCATTGATGCGATAGAACTTCTGGATAGTGTATTGCACAGAACCGAGCGCAGGCCATTCAGGGCGCAGCATCTGGTCGTAAATACGGTTCAGTGAACGATACTGCTGAACCGTACCTTTACCGAAGGTCGGCTCACCGACAATCAGCGCACGGCCATAATCCTGCATAGCGGCGGCGAAGATTTCTGATGCCGAAGCACTGAAGCGGTCAACCAGAACCACCAGCGGACCTTTGTAGTAAACGACGCCATCAGTATCACTGTCCTGACGGATGCGACCATTATTATCGCGTACCTGAACCACCGGACCACTTGGGATAAACAGACCGGACAGCGAAACAGCTTCCGTCAGCGCCCCCCCTCCGTTGGTGCGCAGATCGATAACCAGGCTGTTAACGTTCTGCTTAGCCATTTTCTGCAACTGCACTTTGACGTCATCTGTCAGGCCAACATAGAAGCCAGGAATGTCCATCACAGCGACTTTTTGAGCGCCAACATTTTTGATGGTCATTTTGACGGCGCGATCTTCGAGACGAATCTTCTCGCGGGTCAGCGTAATCACATGGTTCTTGGCATTTTTACCCGCTGGCAAGATCTGCAAACGGACTTTGCTGCCTTTTGGCCCTTTGATTAACGCAACCACATCGTCGAGACGCCATCCGATCACATCAACGATCGGAGTCTGTTTTCCTGCCTGAACCTGACCCACACCCACAATACGGTCACCCACTGCAATGGCTTTACTTTTGGCCGCCGGGCCGCCAGCAACCATCGAATTGATGACTGTATAATCGTCGTCACCTTGCAAGACCGCACCAATACCTTCCAGAGACAGGCTCATTTCAGTATTAAATTGTTCAGTGCTGCGAGGCGATAAATAGTTGGTGTGCGGATCAATTTCGTGCGCGAAGGCATTCATGACCAGTTGGAAGACATCTTCGCTGTTGCTTTGCGTCAGACGCTTCATCGCAAAATGATAACGCTTAGACAATACATCGCGAATTTCCTGATCGTTCTTGCCGGTCAGTTTGAGGTTCAGCTCGTCATATTTGACTTTCGCATCCCACAATTTGTCCAGCTCAGCGCGGTCTTTCGGCCACGGTGATTTACTGCGATCAAGTTCAATGGTGTCGTTGCCCGTAAAATCCATCGGGCGCTCAAGCACTTTTAACGCATAGTCATAACGTTCAAAGCGGCGTTTCTGAGCCAGATTGAATAAGGCATAGGGGGTAGTTAACTGACCGGATTTCAGTTCCTCACCCAAGGTGGCACGTTTATCAGTAAATTGTGCGACATCGGAAGCCATTAATACGTTATGGCCATAATCGAGCATGTTGAGGTAACGGTCGAAGATTTTCGCTGAGAAATCTGCATTAAGGTCGAACTGACGATAATGTGAACGGGTAAAACGAGCAGTCACACGCTCGCTCACCGTTGCATCCTGCGGATCCTGCGTTAAATTAGGAAGTTGAGCGAGAGTCACCGGTGTACTCTCGTTCGCAGCAAAGCTGGTGTTCACCAGCCCGGCTCCTGCCATTAACAGACCCGCAATAACGCTTAATCTGACAAATTTGTTCATGCCTGAGTTGGCCTCCGTATCAGAACTGCAAATGTTCTGCGCGTACAATCATCGCCAGACCCGAAGAGAGTTGAACGCGAACACCGTCTTTGGCAATTTCCAATACGGTTGCATCCATCGCACTCTGACCTGCTCTGACTTTGATTTCCTGGCCAATTTGCAGTTTTGAAATGTCTGTTACTGGCACATGACGCGGTTCACGTTTTTCCTCACGCGGTGGGCGAGGTGTACGGGGTTTGCGATTTTCCTGGCCAGCCACAGCTGCGGGCGCATTTTCACGACGCGGCGCAGGTTTTTTAGCGGCCGGACGTGGACGACGTGGCTCAGCGGTTTCACCGGCTTCACGACGTTTAGCCTGTTGTTCCGCACGTTGTGCCTGAACACGGGCTTTCGCTTCTTCCAACTGTTTACGGGCATGTTCTACGTGCTGTTCTTCAAGAACGCCACATGAATTACCATCAAGATCAACACGTTCTGCACCGACTTTAACGCCGTACAGATAACGCCAGCTTGAGGTATACAGGCGCAGAGCAGAGCGTAACTGAGTTTTGCTCAGATTCTCTTCACCTTGCACGCGCGCGACCAAATCCGCAAAGATACCGATCTTTAATGGGCGTGCTTCGCCTTCGGCGGTAAAACAGAGCGGGAACCGCTCAGCCAAAAAGGCGATGACTTCTTTACTACTGTTCAACTTAGGTTGATTTTCCATGAAATTTCCTGATTACAACGGGTTTGCCAACCGGCGCAGGCATGAACAGGCGTCATTATAATGACGCCATTATTAAATGCCACGTTATCCGACGATCAACTTACGATCAGATTGACATATTTTTCAGCATCGCAGCTTTCGAGATGCTGGCAAAGCCCGCTGACTAACCCTGTCAGCCCCAGTTCATCCGCTTCATCGAAGCGTTGATAAACGGTGCTATCAATGTCTAATACGCCGATCACTGTGCCATTAACGGCCACTGGCAGAACAATTTCGGCATTACTTGCTGCATCACAGGCGATATGCCCGGGGAAGGCATGAACATCGCCCACACGCTGTACAGCATTTTCCGCTACTGCGGTACCGCAGACGCCTTTTCCTACCGGAATACGCACGCAGGCAATTTTACCCTGGAATGGCCCCAGCACGAGTGTTGTGCCGTCCAGCAGATAAAAACCTACCCAGTTGACGCCATCAAGACGTTCAAAAAGTAAGGCACTTGCGTTCGACAGAGTAGCAATAAAATTGTTTTCTCCGGCGATCAACGCGTTCAAATCACGTTTTAATTCCGTGTAGAATGCTTCTTTATTCATGTAGTAACCAATAATGACCTAAGGGCACTGAGCCGTTCTGTTGTGCTTAACCCCTATAAAATAAGCATTAAATGCCCATGTGAACAAGGTTAATCCTGTGTGACATCAAAAAGACTCACCTACAATAACTGTTTGCCGACCGCATAATACGTTATTTTGTCAAAAAAACCTGGCTGATCTTGGCCTGATGGCCTCGTCTGCCCCCCAACGGGGATGCGTAATTGTAACAACAGGTATTCTTTACTATTCCAGGTACTATGAAAATAAACACAATATCAGTCCAGTTACCGCATGTTCGCTACCAGCGGTGCCATGAATGCGATTACCTTTTCTCGCTTCCGGCGCTGAAACGGACGCAAACTGCACATTGCCCGCGCTGTAACGCCAAAGTGGAAAAAGGCAAAGTTTGCTCCCTTCCCCGGCTGATCACTATGGCCATCAGCATTTTGCTGCTGATGCCTTTCGCTTATACCGAACCACTGATCAGCATCCGTCTGCTTGGCACGCGTATTGACGCCAGCCTGCTTGAAGGCATCTGGCAGATGTCGCGTCAGGGCGATCCGGTCACGGCAAGTATGGTCGCGTTTTGCACCATCGGTGCGCCGCTGACACTCGCTGTTTCAATTCTTTATCTGCATTTTGGCAGCAAGCTGGGGATGAATCTCAAACCTGTATTGCTGATGCTTGACCGCCTGAAAGACTGGGTGATGTTGGATATTTATCTGATTGGCATGGCGGTCGCCAGCATCAAGGTCAAAGAATATGCGGATATCAATGCCGGAGTTGCACTGGCCGCGTATCTGATGATGACTGTGATGGTCACAATGACGATGATTAATCTTAATATTGAGCAGCTGTGGGAGGAGTTTTATCCGCAGCGCAGGCCAAAGGGCGTACCGTCTTCACTGCGTTTGTGCATTGCCTGTAAATTTACCGGATTACCGGATGAACACGGGCGCTGTCCACGCTGTCATGTTCCCATGCAACGACGCTACAAACACAGTCTGCAAAAAACCTGGGCGGCGTTGATTGCGGCCATGATGTTTTTAATCCCGGCCAATTTGCTGCCGATTTCCATCATTTACGCCAACGGGCAGCAACTGAAGGACACTATTTTCTCCGGTGTCGTTTCGCTTGCCACTTCAGGGAATATCCCGATTGCCGCGATTGTGTTTATTGCCAGCGTACTGGTGCCTTTTACTAAAGTGATTGTGATGCTGACACTGTTACTCAGCATCCATTTTAAAGCGATTCAGGGATTGAAAACGCGCATCCGTTTACTGCGACTGGTCACCTGGATAGGACGCTGGTCGATGCTGGATTTGTTTGTTATTTCATTAATGATGTCGCTGGTAAACCGTGACCAGCTTTTGTCTTTTACTATGGGTCCGGCCGCCTTTTACTTTGGCTCTGCCGTAATTCTGACCATTCTTGCCGTTGAATGGCTTGATAGCCGCTTGATTTGGGATGCACATGCAACAGGAAACGCCGAATACACCGACTGAAGCACGGATAAAACACAGGCGCCGGATTTCGCCTTTCTGGCTTCTGCCGTTTATTGCTTTACTGATCGCCGGATGGCTGATTTACAGCAACTATCAGGAGCGTGGAAATACTGTCACGATCGATTTCCAGTCAGCAGCGGGTATCGTTGCGGGCCGTACTCCTGTGCGTTATCAGGGGGTTGAGGTTGGGACAGTAGAGTCCATCAGTCTGACCAAAGATCTGCGTACCATTCAGGTAAAAGTCAGTATCAAAAGCGATTTGTCTGACGCCCTGCGCGAAGGCACACAGTTCTGGCTGGTGACGCCAAAAGCCTCACTGGCCGGGGTTTCCGGCCTTGATGCGCTGGTGGGCGGTAACTATATCGGTATGATGCCCGGACCCGGCAAAGAGAAAGATCATTTCGTCGCGCTCGATACCCAGCCTAAATTCCGCCTGAATACCGGTGAGCTGATGATTCACCTGCATTCAAAAGATCTGGGCTCACTGAGCACCGGCTCCCTGGTGTATTACCGCAAAATCCCTATCGGGAAAGTTTACGATTACGACATTGAAAGTGGTAATGACGGCGTCACGATTGATTTGCTGATCGACAAGCGTTTTGCCGGTCTGGTGAAAGACAACACGCGCTTCTGGAACGTATCCGGTTTTAAAGGCGACTTCAGCCTGAGTGGCGCGAAAGTGCAAATGGAAAGTCTGGCCGCGCTGGTTAACGGAGCCATTTCAATGGATTCGCCAAATGATGGTAATCCGGCCAAAGCAGACCAGTCTTACGTGCTGTATCCGGATCTGGCGCAGAGCCAGCGTGGGGTTGAAATCAATCTCGATTTGCCGAACGGCAACGGCTTGTCAGAAGGACAGACACCGCTGATGTATCAAGGGTTGCAGGTCGGTACCCTGACCAAAGTCACTTTGCAACCCGACAATAAAGTTACGGGTAAACTCACTGTCGACCCTTCGGTAATCGACATGATGCGTACCGGGACGCGTATCGAAATGAACAGCCCGAAAATTAGTTTGAACAACGCTAATATCAGTCAGTTACTGACGGGTAATACGCTGGAACTGATCCCGGGCGATGGGGAAGCGCAAAAGCATTTCGTGGTGCTTGACAGTAACCAGCGCCTGCTTCAGAACCCCGGTACCGTTAAGATTCAGCTGATTGCGCCGCAAAGCTATGGAATTGATGCGGGGCAGCCGATCAAGCTTTACGGTATCAACGTCGGCTCGGTGATTGACCGCACGCTGACTGATGAAGGCATCCTGTTTAATGCCGCGATCAAGCCGGAATATAAAAATCTGCTGCACAAAGACAGCAAGTTTGTGGTCAACAGCCGCGTGGATGTGAAGCTGGGCATTGATGGCATGGAAGTGTTGGGTGCCAGCGCACAGGAATGGGTCGATGGGGGTATCCGCCTCATTCCTGGCAGTAAAGGTGAACCCGTTCAGAAATACCCGCTTTACAGCAACGCGGAAAAAGCCGCTGAAGGTATTCAGGGAGATCAGCCAGGTGCCACACTGACATTGACGGCGAAAACCCTGCCAGATATTCAGGCCGGATCAGTGGTGCTTTACCGTAAATTCCAGGTTGGGCAGATTGTGAATGTTCGCCCGAAAGCGAACGAGTTTGAAGTGGATGTGTATATTCAGCCGCAATACCGCAATCTTCTGTCTGAGAAAAGCATTTTCTGGGCTGAAGGTGGTGCCAAAGTGCAGCTCAATGGCAGCGGTCTGACCGTTCAGGCCTCGCCGCTGGATCGTGCGCTGAAAGGCGCCATCAGCTTTGATAATCTTGAAGGTGTCTCCACCAGTAAAGGCGTGAAACGGGTTCTGTATGATTCAGAAACCGCGGCCCGCGCTGTCGGCAGCCAGATAACGCTGAACACTTATGATGCCAGTAAGCTTTCTGCTGGCATGCCAATACGCTATCTGGGCATCACAATTGGTCAGGTCGAATCACTGAAGCTCGATCCGCAGCTCAATCAGGTTTCGGCCAAAGCCGTGTTATATCCGGAATTTGTGAACGACTTCGCCCGTCGCGGTTCGCGCTTCTCGATTGTTTCTCCGGAAATTTCAGCCGGTGGTGTCAGTAATCTGGAAACCCTGCTCCAGCCTTATATCAACGTTGAAGCAGGCAAAGGCGTTCCGGCGCGTAATTTCGACCTGCAGGAATCTACCATTACCGATTCCCGCTACACCGACGGTCTTGGCATTGTTGTTGACGCAGCAGAAGTCGGTTCATTGCAAATCGGCACGCCAGTGTTGTTCCGTGGCATTGAAGTAGGTACGGTCTCGGGCTTCTACCTTGGTGCGATGGCCGACCGGGTAAACGTGACGTTGAGGATCAGTAAGAAATACCAGTATCTGGTGCGCGAAAACTCGGTGTTCTGGCTGGCATCCGGTTATGACCTTCAATTCGGTCTGACCGGCGGCGTGTTCAAAAGCGGCACATTCCAGCAGTTTATCCGTGGCGGTATCGCTTTTGCGACCCCACCGACAACGCCGCTGGCGCCGAAAGCCAGCAATGGCAACCATTTCCTGCTCAATCCGGAAGCGCCAAAAGACTGGCAGAAATGGGGAACGGCAATCCCCAAAAATTAACCAATATGATTTTCATCAAGGCCACCTTCGGGTGGCCTTTTCGTTTCCTGGTTACGACTGAAGCCCCTCCCTGCGCAGGTAAATATGCTAAACTCCGCGGCTGAAAACTTATTCAGTTCTGGAACCGCACTCTTGTCAAAGCTCACCACTGCCAGCAGTTTTGCTGATAAATTACCCGCCGCTTTTCTGGAAGCCACTCGTGCAATCATGCCTGCCAGCCTGAGCATGGAGGATTTTATCGCTGCCTGTCAGCGCCCTCTTCGCCCCAGCCTGCGGGTCAATACCCTCAAAATCAGCGTGGAAGATTTCCTTACACTGGCCGGCAGTTATCAGTGGGATTTAGAGCCTGTGCCGTGGTGCACCGAAGGTTTCTGGATCAACCGCCATGCACTGGATGAATCGCGTTTAGGCAATGCGTTGTCTCATCTTGCGGGGTTGTTTTATATTCAGGAAGCCAGCTCAATGCTGCCGGTCACTGCGTTATTTGCTGATGGCACTCAGCCGACGCTGGTGATGGATGTCGCCGCCGCACCGGGTTCAAAAACCACGCAGATTGCGGCGCTGATGGAAAATCAGGGCGGCATCGTTGCCAATGAATATTCCGCAAGCCGGGTAAAAGTTCTGCACGCCAATATCAGCCGCTGCGGTGTCAGCAATACAGCACTCACCCACTTTGACGGGCGCGTATTTGGTGCCGCATTGCCGGAAACTTTCGATGCCATTCTGCTGGATGCCCCCTGCTCGGGCGAAGGCGTTATCCGTAAAGATCCTGATGCCATGAGCAACTGGTCTGAAAACAGCGTGTCGGAAATTGCTGCCACGCAGCGTGAACTGATCGACAGCGCTTTTCATGCGCTGAAACCGGGCGGTGTACTGGTTTATTCAACCTGCACCCTTAATGCGCAGGAAAACCAGCAGGTCTGCCAGTGGCTGCTCGAGACTTATGCTGATGCGGTGGAAAGTGAATCGCTGGCAGACTTATTCCCGGGTGCGAGGAAAGCGGTGACGCAGGAAGGCTATCTGCACGTATTCCCTCAGGTTTATGACAGTGAAGGTTTCTTCGTCGCGCGTTTTCGCAAAACGGACTCCGTACCGCGCTTGCCTGTTCCGGGATACAAAGTCGGTCGTTTCCCTTTCTCTCCGCTTTCCCGTCAGGACAGCGCAGAAATTATCAAAGCTGCCGGTCAGTCCGGACTGTTATGGCAGGAAAAACAATATACGTTGTGGCAACGCGACAAAGAGATCTGGATATTCCCGGCAGTTCTGGAACCGCTGTTTGGGAAAGTACGCTTTTCGCGTATTGGTATCAGGCTGGCCGAACGCTTTCCGAAAGGTTTCCGCTGGCAACACGAAGCCGTGGTGGCATTCAGCGATACTGAAACTAAAAACCGTTTTGAAATTGACGACGAACTGGCGCAAAGCTGGTTCCGGGGCGTCGATATTTATCCGCAAACTGCCCCACCGGCAGATGAATGTCTGGTGACATGGCTCGGCCAGCCGTTGGGATTAGCGAAACGAATCGGAAGCCGGATTAAAAATAGTTTGCCGCGTGAGCTGGTCAGGGATGGCGCGGTTCGTCCGCAGACCTTATCGAACGATTAATTAATTTAAACTTTTTGCAAACTTCTGTGCCATAAGATCATCGTGATGGCGCAGAATATTCTACCTAATCATTATCTTTAACGATTAAAAACTCATCCTGACAAGCATTTTGGCGAATTCTGTACAACGTCGTGTTTAGGTGAAATAGGGGTGACAAAGTGTATGGAACCCTTACTTAGGCAACATTTTATGCCGAATATAGTAGATAATTATTTATATTATCAAGAAAGATTTATTGAATTATAAGTAGGAATAATCCTACCGTGACATGTATTATTGCCATCAAGATAACATTGCTAGTGATATATCATTTTCAGATATAAATCTTAATGCCTGATGTTGAGTAAAGACCTGCCAGTCGGAGAAGTGTCATGTCGGATGAAATGAAACTCGAATCAGCAGATGGGCTGCTATTACAGCAAATGGCCAGCCTGCGGGATATCATCGATAACAATTCTGACTGGATCTGGGAAGTCGATACGCAGGGGCGTTATGTTTTCTCTTCCAATAAATGCATCGAGTTTCTCGGTGTTCCACCTGAAAAAGTATTAGGCAAAACGCCTTTTGACTTCATGCCACCTGATGAAGCCAAACGGGTTGGCGAGCAGTTTGCTGCTATCGTCGAACGACGCGCGCCATTCGGCGGTTTGCTGAACCGTAATATTCGCCCTGACGGGACGGAAGTCATTCTTGAAACCAGCGGTGTTCCGCTGTTTGACAACGAAGGTAATTTCCGGGGTTATCGGGGGATCGATCGTAACCTGACCAGCCTTGATCAGGCTCCGGGTCAGCGCCTCTTCCAGCTTGAAACCATTTATTCCAATGCGCCGGTCGGCCTGTGTTTTATCGACCTGCAAATGCGCTACGTCACCGTAAACGATGCCATGGCGAATATTATCGGTTTACAACCTTACGAAGCGATTGGTCGTAAAGTCGGCGTGTTTCTGCCCGGTCTTTCTCCGTTGCTCAATAATGCACTTGAACTTGCGAAGCGGAATGAAACCACGCCGGACCGCGAATTTTCCGTTCCCGGTAAGAATCAGGTTTTCTTTGTACGTATCAAAGCCGCCTGTGATACGCAGAATCAGCTTAATGGCCTTTCCGTCGCGATGACCGACATTACCAGCCTCAAACGTATGGAAAGAGCACTGCGTGAAAGCCAGGAGCATTACCGCAATATGGTTGAGCTGAACCCGCAAATCCCGTGGACAGCCGATCCGCGCGGTCTGCTCAACGACGTCAGCTCGCGCTTCCAGCGGATTACCGGCATGACGCGACAGGATATTCTGGCAGATAAGTGGATCCAGAGTATGCATGTGGAAGACCGTCGTGCTGCCGTACAAACCTGGGAACATTGCCTGAAGACCGGCGCCCCCCTGGATATTGAAGTTCGTTTCTGCCACGTAGACCGCGGCTGGAACTGGATGCGTATTCGTGCCGCAGCGAGCTATGCCGCTGACGGCTCCATTCAGCGCTGGTATGGCACCGCCGAAGATGTGCATGAACGTAAGTTGCTGGAACTGAAACTGGTCAAAGCTAACCGCCGTCTGGAAATTCAGGCGCGCACGGACTCGCTGACCAAATTGCCGAACCGCCGTGAATTTAAAAAAGTGCTCAGCCATGAATACATGCGTGCCAAGCGTAACCGCACGCCGCTGACCGTGGTGATGATCGACATCGATTACTTCAAACATTTTAACGATCACTACGGCCATCTTTCCGGTGACGCCTGTCTGCGTCTGGTCGCCCGTACATTACGAAAATCACTCAAACGCAGCACCGATGTCGTGACACGTTTTGGCGGCGAAGAATTTGCCGCGATTCTGCCGGATACGGATTTGAAAGGGGCGTGGATTGTGGCGCAGCATATTATGGAATCCATTGAAGTGCTGGGCATCAAACACAGCTTCAGTGAATTTAATCGCGTCACCATCAGCCAGGGAATTGCGACCTATATGCCAGATCAGGATCCGGACATTGAGGATCAGTCGGATATTGTGAGTGCCGCTGATGAAGCGCTGTACCTCTCAAAAAACAACGGGCGCAATCAGATTAATGCCATGCCCGTCTCGGTAAGATTCAATAAACTTTAATCCTCTGTACAGTCGTGCGCTATCTGCCGCGCGGCTGGTTCACCTTCCCCTCCTCTTTTTTTTGCCTGTTTTATGCAGCAGTAAAATTCAGGTGGCACTTTTTGTGCTGTCGTCTATCCTCATATAAGGGCGGCCAACTGGTCATACCTGATGTTGTTGAAATTACTCGCGTCACTCTGGCAAGGGGTACCTGATGGGAAAATCGAGCATAAGAATTGGTAGCTACGAAATTGACGATGCGCATCTCTCAACGCCTGAAGCAAAAGGCGGCGATAAAGTGCACATCCCGTGCAAATCAGATCCTGATTTGTGTATGCAACTTGATGCCTGGGATGATCACACCAGTGTCCCGGCAGTGGTCGATGGTCGTCACTCTGTGTTGTACAAGGAGAAGTATGACGAACAGAAAGATGAGTGGATAATGCGACTGGAGTGATACAGCATGGCGAACGGGATGATGTTCGCCATGCCGCTTGCGTTCACTCAGCGTTTTCAACCAACGAAATACCCCGTCCGGCAAAAAAGCGGGCGAAGACTTTCACCGGTAACGTGACATCCTGTTGTGTGGAAATATCATGACCGGAAGGATTATGAAAGGTCACAAACTCCCTGTCGGCACGCGTCACCAGCACCAGATGCCCGCCTTTACGCGGCGGAACAGTCTCCGGAATACGAACCGACGGATGCACCGAGGCAATGAAGAACCGGTGATCTACCATTTGTGCAGCAATATCCTCTGCAGCAATTCCCACTTTAACTACTGCGGTCATCCCCAACTCCTGGCGAACATACTCAACAAAAGGTGCATAAATCAACCCCTTAATGTTGTCGCCATCACGAACATACGCGCCATATGGCAGACTGCGCTGAGTCAGATTAAGAACAGGCACCACTTTTCCGGAAACCGCCGCCAGCACCATTTTCAGGCAACACATCCCACAAACATGGTTTGCCCACTCAATAAATTCCTGCTGGGTTGATGCGCCAGACTGGGCCCATAGTTTGATATCACTCAGTTCGAGTTCACCGGCAATAATTCCGGCAGCACAGTCAGGGTCTTCCCACTGGCTGAAATAAGGTATTCCTGAAAGGGTTGCAAAAGCGCGTTGATTTACTGAATTCACTGACATGACATATTCCTGAACGGCAGATCGACAACATCAGGTTGATCATATAGCTGGCTGGCGAGATTTAAGGCCTGATTTTCCTTATCAGGCCCCTCAGATATTTAGAACTTTTCTATCATCCGGAACTTCATCAGTAACAATGGCATAGTGGGTTCAAACATCTCGTACTCTTCGAAGAAACGCTGATGCTCAGCGCGCCAGTAAGCCAGCGTGCGGTCACCTTCACCTTCTTCCCAGGCATGTTGCTCTGTCACCTGATCAAAAGGAACTTGTTTCACTTCGGTCAGTTGTACGGCACACACCGGATTATTGCGACCATCGACCACCACAAAGATTTCGCCAGGTTCTGGTTCCGGGTCATCATCCAGGTTTGAACAGGTGGCGGTTTTTGTGCCTGCAATAACACGTTTAGCCAGTTCGTCTGCTGACGACTCGGTATCACCAAACGACCAGCGCTCTGCATCCCTGTATTTAAGTGGGATCTGCGGAATCATAATTTATCCTTTCAATTGAGATAGTTCACTACTATGACAGTTAAACATTAGCACAAAAAAACCCGCCGTAGCGGGTTTTAAAAGCCAGAAATGCGTTCTACGGTTTGCAGTTATCCGGCATCGCTACCGGCCACTGTCTTGCGCTGCCAGCGCCGTATAAAACGGCAATGCCGCATTCCTTATCGATCCTTGCAAGCGGTTTACCCGTTTTATCAATCATCATTGACATCGCAGGCGTTGAAACGACGGCAACGCCGCTGTCAAACGGTGAGACGGCACTGAATAGCGGTGCAATGGCAAAGTTACCCTGTACATCGACAAACCCGTAATTATTGTTCGTTTTGGCGAATGCCAGGCCATCCACAGGCAAACCTAAGTCGGCATAAGCAATGCCCTCAGCTTGTTTACCCTGGCCGTTTATCCAGGTTTTCATGCCGTCTGCGCGTGTCAGTACAGCATGATCATTCACCATCAGGCTGGCATTCCCCTGTACCGTCAGTACTAATTTACCGGTGTTGTCGACATAACGGGTCGCTGGCGTACCATCCTGCGGGTCGTTAGAGACAGACCACGTGCTGGCTGACGGCATTGTCCACCTGCCCTCGGGCATAGCCGCAACCCGCACACCTTTATCATCGATCAGCTCATACCCTGCCGGCGTCGAACGCAAAGCGCGACCCTGCACAAAAGCAGAACTTTGGGCTTCCGCTACGGGCTGAATTTGCCATTCTCCTTGCGCAGAAAGATAACCTTCCTGCGGCTTACGGGATAATTTTACCCAATCGCCCAGCGCGCTGATACGGGTTTGCTGTTCGTGCAGTTCAATGTTGCCTTGGGGATCCAAAAGCCAGGACTGCCCTGCGGCAGAGGTGGCAAGAATGCGTCCATCACTGAACTGAGTGACTGATAACCCCGCCGTTGCTGCGACTCTCGCTTTCGCATCATTGCCAATGATTTCAGCAATCACACTGGATTCGGCTTGGTCAGGAGCGGCCGGTTGCGTCAGCAGCCAGAGCGCAGAATTAATACGTTTTGCTTTAGCATACTTCGCTTCAACAATGATTTTACCCTGACCGTCCACAATGCCCCATAAGCCTCCCGGCGCTCTGAACGCCGCCAGACCATCGGCGTAGTCACCCACATCCTGATAAGAGGGCTGAACAACCGTTTTCTGTGTGTTGACATCAAAGATGCCCCACAGCGCGCCTTCGGCAGCGGTTTCGCGAAAACGGAACCAGCCGTTACCCACAGACTCAATCTCGAATACGTTGGGCAAATCATAATGCTTACCCGCATGATCCAGTGCGGTCAGCTTGCCGTCCAGATAATCAAGCGCGTAGCCATGAACAAAGGGCGAAATATTGTCTTCGGTCAGCGGGATAACAATTTTCCCCTGAGCATCGACAACACCGGTTCCCTCAGCCGTTCTGACAATAAACTGTTCGATATTACCGTCTGCGTCAGCAGATTGAATATCCTGCCATTTGCTGTCGAGCTGAAGTGAACCATCCGGGCGCAGGAAACCGGCACCGTTTTTACCGCTTCCGGATTCAGGACGAATCAGTGCGAGTGGCGATTGTGCAGAAGTAACATCATTTCTGACATAGAGAGGTTCAATCCGGCTGCCATCAAGGGCGCTGATATTCTTCTGATTCAGTAACGCCTTTCCTGATGCATCAACAATATTGACGACATCACCCTGGTCGTTGCGCAGCCATAAACGGTTGTTGATCACTTCTGCGCTGTTGATTTGCGCCAGCCAGCCCACATTCTGTGAGCCTCCGATGATGCCGCCAGAAGGTGCAACAATCGCGTTGACCTTTTTCGGGTCACCTTTGGTAGTGATCAGGTATTCACCCGTACTGTGCTCCCAGGGCTCACTGCCCGCAGGCAACAAAAGAGGTTGTTTACGTCCCGGTACATACAATGTAAGAGCGTCTTTGGTGACGGGATTCAACACGTAATCACCGGAGACACGAAGCGAAGAGGCCTCGGCTTCGCTAAAGGTGGCGATAACCACTGCGGAATTATCAAGTAATTTGATCCCTTCAGGGGTTTTTGCCAGCCAGAAAGCGCCAGTTTCTTCACTGACCGACAAGTACTTCTGTTCGTCCGGCACACCGTCGGTGCGAATTAAGGTAATTCCTTCCGCATTTTTCGCCAGGGCAACAGAAGAGTTTTGCGGATCAAGGGTGATTGCGGTGTATTGCGGCAGAACGCGCCAGGTAAGATTGCCATCAATGATGCCGTAACCTTTGCTGGCATCAAAAGCGATAAAGAGATCTTTCGGGCCAAACGGTTCAACCACTTCCATTTTGTCGGTAGCCACATGACGGACACCATCAGGCGAAAGCAGAACGCTGTTAAACGTCAGACTCAGCCGGGCCGGAATGCCGTCACTCAGAGTGGCGTCATCCACTAATTCATCCAGCGCTTTACCGACCTGGGCACCTTTGTGGTCAATAATTTGTGGTTTACCTCCCGCCGTCACCACGGCCAACCCGGATTCGGTAAAGGGCTGGACGCGATCAAAGGCCGGCGGAATCATCCAGTTTCCTGTCAGATCGATGAATCCCCACTTGCCCTGTTGCATGGCAGCGGCGGCACCAAAATGATAGTCACCGACTTTTTCAAAAACAGGTTTAATGACCAGTTGCCCCTGATTGTCTAAAAAGCCCCAACGCTCGCCATTTGCATCTGCAGCAGGCAAAAGCACTGCTGCACGGCCTTCATGGACATCACGGATACATAAATTCTGAACCACAGGCAATGCATTATGCCTTTGTGCATCCGCCTGCGCCGCAGATAACGGCGCAAAGCAACTGTCGGGCTCTGCCGCGATTGCAGCGGATGTCAGCGTCAATAAGGCCAGTGTACTGCTGGTATTCAGAGCACAACGGAGTGCATTTCTTAGCCTTGAAGGTTTGCTGACAATCATTAATTACCTCCGGTACCGCATGCAGGAGCCTTGGCTGGCCAGAGATAAGCCCCCTTAGCATCCACAATGACACGCTGATTACAGCGCACCTGAATTTTCGCCTGAACAGCGCCATCACCGTTTAGCAAACTGACCACACCTTTACCCCCTGCCCAGGCATGTTTCTCGCTGAAATCATTTGCCCAATCGAACTTAGGCAAAATAGCGAAACGCCCTGTGGTATTGATGTAACCTAGCAAATTGCCATAGGTCGATTTCTTCATGGCGGTAGCAAAATTATTGCTCATTGCACCAACCTGATCAAAGTAAGAACCGATCAGTTTCTTGCCTTGCTGATCAACAAAACCATACAGGCCTTTGCTATCACGCAGAGGGATGACGCCAGAGTTGGCTTTATCCGCCTGCAGGCTGTCGAGTCCGGCGAAGCGCTGAATCTCATTGCCGTCGTTGTCATACAACACAGTTTCGCCTGTAAGATCGTCATTCATGACCAACCGCGCCATCGAGTTCAATGCCTGGGCCTGTTCAAAACCGTCTAACGGAACCGCGCCATGATCATTAATCAATGTGACGCGGCCATCACTGACCGCGCGGCTCAGATTAAGAGGCGGGATGAAATTGAATTCAGCGGTATAAAGTGGTGGGACTTGCCAGTCGCCCTGACTGTTAATCGCCCCAAAATGAGGGGAAAAACTGAGCATAACCCAGTCGCCATCAACAGAACTTGAAGATGCAGTAATTGCCTTGCTGACAGGGAAACGCCCTGCGCTGTCGAGCAATGCAACACCACCTTCGGAAGGTTGAACCAGCCAGTGGTTGCGGCCCACAGGCTGCGGCCTTGAGAGCAAATCTGTGGCTAAAGCCTGACCGTTTTCAGCGCTGTAGAGGCTGTAATGGCTGGCAAGCGCACCACGCTCACCGGGCTGATCGTTATCAGAAAGCGTAAAAGCACCCTGCCCGATATACTGGAATTTACCGCTACGGCCCGCATCAGGCGCAATCGCCCAAGTGCCGTCGGTTCTGATCACGCCCCAGCCCGTATCTGTCTGCGCCAGGGCATAACCGTCATTGAAGGAATCAATCTGAATAAACTGAGGTGCAGCTTTATTGCTTTTACTCGCGATGTCCCATAAACCCCAGCGTTGGGCATCTTTTTCGCCCCCGGTATAAAACAGCAGTCCGGATGACAAACGCTGAGCGCTTTGCTGAATATTTGCCGGAACGTCTATCGCGTTACCGCTGCGATCAATAAGGTGCTTAACGTCTGTATTGCCATTGTTGTCAGTGGCCCAGGTATAGTCGCCGTTAAACGGGGTGATTTGCGTAAAGACTGGCTGGATAACCCATTTCCCTGCGGCATCGATCGCGCCAACTTTTTTGTTTTCAGTATGGATGATCAACGGAGCCTGAGAAGCCTCTCCTTCAACCGATGCCCACTGAGGATCGGAAAGCACATTCCCCTGGGAGGTGAGGATTGCCGGAGGTTTTGTCGCATCAACAGGCGTCAGAACTGCCCATGGCAGGCTTTGTGCCGTATCTGTGGTTGCTTGCGCCAAAGCATTGATGTCATCGGTCATCGGCGTCGTGGCCAATGGTCTTAACTGATAGTCTTTCAGCGCTGTCAGCGTGGCGTCATTAAGAAGCGCTACGCCGTTATTGTCATAGATCTGCGCGACCTGAGGCGTTTTCCCCTCAGTTTGCATCACCCAAAGACGGTTGCCCTGTTGCAGAACTTGCGGCTTATTCACTTTCAGCGAAGCAACCTGATTATCAGCACCGATAATCACAATGCCTTTACTGCCCGTTCCCAGCGTAGCTTTACCCCAGTCGAGGATGTTTTCAGATTGATCTGCAGGAATATCCTGCACTTTTTCCAGCTTATTGTTGAGCAACTGTTTGCTGCTATCCGCAGCTGTAACCAGCCAGCTACCTGAAGCCAGCGGACGTACAGATTTATATTGCTCTTTATTTAACGAAACACCCTGCCGGTCAACGAACATCCAGACGTTTTTGGTTTTCACCGCAACGACATCACCACTAAATTGCGGCTCGTCGCGGGTTTTCAGGATCATCGGGTCAATCGCCCAGTCACCATTTTCATCGAGATATCCCCAGTAACCGTCTTGCGCAGAATCACGCTTTTTAGCTGGAATCAGCCCGGACTGAGGCAAATCCAGTGCGATGACATCATCAGGCAGAGAAAGGGAACGATTTGTGGAGGCATTCCACAAGGCAGGCGAAACTTGCGTTTGCACACTTGCCAATGCCTGACCGCGCACAAATCCCTGGCTGTCGAGAGAAACGGCAAACGGCAGCGTTTTTATCACTGCACCTTTGCGATCAATCAGTACCAGACGGTTATCGGTCACGACCAGCGCGGTGCCTTGTGCATTGAAATCGGTTGCCCGCGTAAATTTAGGTTCAATAACCCAGTGGCCTTTCTTATCGATATAGCCGAATTTATCGCCTTTTTTCGCAGCAGCCAGGTCGTTCACAAAACCCCGGGCTTCACTGAAATCAGGCTTGATCACCATATGCCCGGTGGTATCCACGTACCCCCACAACGGTTCGCGGGATAACCCGACCTGCACAGGGGAAAGCCCTTGCTGGAAAGGCAACTGGCAATCCTTGGCCGTTTTTGCATTGCTACACGCCCGTAACAGTGCGTCATCCGCATGTACCGGCAGGCTAAAAAAAGCATTCAGAACCAGGGATAACGCACTGAAGTTTCTGACATATTTGAATTTTTCGGAGCAATTCATCCGATGCCCTTATAACTGGATAAAATTAGAAAGTGTAGCGCCCGCATTTTTTTCATCACCCGCAGAATGGGCGCGTGAGACGGTAAAAAAACCGATAATAATCAATTTAAAGCGAGCGCACATGCCATACGCCTATAGGGTGTCAGCTTGTGAAAGAAAAAGCAGCTATTTTATTACTCTGTAACGAATGAATACATATTATCAATTCCCGGAAAGAGACGCCCTGTGTGTTACCGCTCACCTGCATTACTCACCCGCCGATAACCTGACAGCAACATTCCAACCTCCTTACTAGAAATTAGATCATTTTCATTTACATGTGTTTGAGTGGCTAACAATTAATCTTCGGAAGATTATTACAACTCTTGATTAAGGTCATTATTTCCCCCTCTTTTGTCTGGTTTTATAGATTCCAGAGCGTTGTGTGACCAATATCACTCCCGGTCCGGGTGGCGTCAAACCTGGCAGTGTTCGGTTACAGCGTATTTCAGGTGTTTTATCTTATTGGGGGAAGTCATGCCTATCGTTCGAGCCAGATTGAGTCTGTTTGGTGGCGACACCGTCGTCATACGTTGTTCAGAAAAATGTCACATTCATCTGATGTGTGAAAATGATGTTGAGCGAAAAGGACGTCACTCAGGTTTCGGCGATATTTTGACGGTTAATGATCAAAATACGGCTTATGTGGGGATCCCTTATAAAGGTATCTGGAATGTTCTTATCGATTCCCAGTGTGACTCACTGGAGCACTCAATAAGTTATATGCCCGCCTGAAACCCGCTATTACCTCCTCGATTCTGCTGCTTTATCTGAGACCTTTATCAGGCGGATGGAAAACCATTTGCCTGATATTTCATGAATTACCAGTCAGCCCGGTCTGCATCACAACGGTACAGTTAACCGCTGACACCATCCAGCAGCAAAATGTTGAATTGCGTAACGTCGCGGAAAAAACTTTAGTCTGTCACATCAATTACATACCGTTATTGAATTGAACATTCCATAATTTTCAAAAGTCCTTTTTTTGCCTGATTTATGTATTGCCAGTCCGGATTTCACATTGCATTCTGTCAAAGGTAATGACATGGCACCGGTCATATTGGCCGGATTTCTTTCAGGCAAAAAACAGATCCTTATAATGAATAATAAATCACTTTGCACCATCGCTGACGTAGCGGATCTCGTTCCGCAATTGCGCCAGGTTCGCCAACACCTGCACCAACACCCTGAACTTTCCAATGAAGAATCTGCAACCGCAGCACTGGTCGCTCAAAAACTCGAATCTCTAGGCTATCAGGTGACTACCGCCGTGGGCGGATACGGCGTCGTCGGCTCAATGAAGTATGGAAACGGGTCACGCAGCATTGGCATCCGCGCAGATATGGATGCCCTGCCCATCACCGAACGAACAGACTTGAGCTACTCCAGCCAGTTTCCTGGAAAAATGCATGCCTGCGGCCACGACGGCCATACGACGATGTTGCTGGGTGCCGCTGAACAGCTTGCACGCAGCAAAAACTTTTCCGGCACCGTGCATCTTATTTTCCAGCCCGCTGAAGAAATTGGGTTTAACAGCGGTGCGGAGCGCATGCTGGCCGAACAGTTGTTTGAACGATTCCCCTGTGATGCCGTCTACGGGCTGCATAATCATCCCGGCTATCCGGTCGGCAAAATGATGTTCCGTTCTGGCCCGTTTATGGCAGCCTGCGACACGGTCAACATCACTATTCATGGTAAAGGCGGACATGCAGCCCGCCCGCATATGACCGTAGATCCTATACTGGTTGCCAGCAGTCTGGTCATCGCCCTGCAGTCTGTTATTTCGCGCAATATCGACCCTAATGACACAGCGGTTGTCACCATCGGTTCATTACATTCAGGGCATGCGGCGAATGTCATCCCTGAAACTGCACGCCTTGAAATGAGTGTTCGCTCCTTCGATCCCGAAGTCCGCAAAACGCTTGAGCAACGTATCCGAACTCTGGCAGAGAATCACGCTGCCGGTTACGGTGCCCGCGCTGAAATTGAATATGTTCCCGGATATCCGGTACTGGTGAATCACGATCAGGAAACGGCATTTGCTGTGGAAGTGGCAAAAGAACTGCTGGGTGAAGAAAACGTGGTCGATAATCTTCCGCCTATTTCTGGCAGTGAAGACTTTGCGTATTTCCTGCAGCAGAAGCCCGGCTGCTTCCTGCGTCTGGGCAACGGAGACAGCGCGGTGCTGCATAATCCGGCCTACAACTTTAATGATGAAAGCCTGAGCTTTGGCACCGCCTACTGGACGCGTCTGGTGGAGCGCTATTTAGTCGATTAACGGCAAAAACCGAACCAGCGCATGCCGAGGTGGAAGTGATTGGCATGCGCTGCGTTGTATTCCGGCCCGATGGAATTGCCAAAATACGGGCAGCTCTCTGAAAATAATGTCCGCACATACTCCCCTTCTGCGCCGGGCTGAGGCCATTGTTTCAGCACCGTAAGATGGCGCCCGTCAGCCAGCGAGAAACCGGCAATATCCAGCGCTTGCGCCGTAGCGTGTTCGCTTAGCCGGGCGTCGGGCTTGTTATAGACGTTCCTGCAGGCATAACTGCCCAGATGATCAATACGCACCAGCGGCGAACCTAATTCCCGAGTGGCCAGCGGTTTCGCCACCTGCGCGACAAACATTGCGCTGCTCAGTGCAAGGCGACAGCTCGCCAGATAACTCGAACTCAATGAAACATCACCAAATCCGCGAACGCGCACAGAATGAGTCAGCGGACATTTCCCGCCCATATTTCCGGCGCTGTTAAACTCAATCATCCCCTCTTGCTGAGCCCGTTCAAGCACAGCCAGACATTCCTGAGGATTGTTATCCAGCCTCCTTAATTTATAGCGGGTGATCAGATTCGGCGGGTCATTAATAGTTATCGGTGTGAAAGGATTATATTCAGAAGGCACATGACGGCTTATCCACGGGCCACTGAACCAGGCGATACCAATAATCACAATGAAGCTAACCCAATATCGCATAGTGTTCCTTTAGCACCACTTAGGTTTAGCAGTACATTGTTTTTCACGCGGAATATTTTGAGTATAGCGCCTGAGTAAATAGTGATCTGACGGGGTTACAAGTCGGGAAATAAACTTACTTAGCTTTGACATAAATAGACATTGAGTTTGTTACTTTTATATCCGAAGACGATGTTTCTTCTCCTGTGTCCACTGTGAACTGTCCTTCATAGTGTGTAAGACCCTCGCATTACCCCTTTCAGCCCGCCCCGAGCGGGCTTTTTTTTATCGGCTATCTCGCACGTAAGTCATGAGTGACGCAGCAAAAGATGCTAAGCCGCGCCACCCGACACACTGAAAACCTTACTTATGCGTAAAGTCGATCACCATTCTGCCTTTAATTTTGCCTTGTTCCATTTCCTGGAAGATCGCATTGATATCGCCCAGCGGACGCTTTGTGACTTTCGGCACCACTTTACCTTCAGCGGCAAACTGGAAAGCCTCAGCCAGATCTTCACGGGTACCGACCAGTGAACCGACGACCTGAATGCCGTCAAGCACCAGACGAGGAATATTCAGGCTCATGGATTCCGGCGGTAAACCCACGGCGACAATACGACCGCCAGCGCGCATCGCATCCACTGCGGAGTTAAAAGCGGATTTCGCCGTTGCTGTTACCACCGCAGCATGAGCGCCACCGACTTTCTCCTGAATAATTTTTGCTGCATCGTCTTTCCGCATATTAATGGTCAGGTCAGCCCCCATATCGGCGGCAAACTCCAGTTGCTGATCATTAACATCAATAGCAATGACTTTGGCATTGAATACATTTTTAGCATATTGCAAAGCCAGATTACCTAGACCGCCCAGACCATAAATCGCGATCCATTTACCCGGCTGAATGCCGGACACTTTTACCGCTTTATATGTCGTCACGCCTGCACATGTCACGCTACTGGCGGCAGCAGATTCCAGACCATCCGGGACTTTCACCGCATAATCGGCCGAGACAATACACTCTTCAGCCATGCCACCATCAGTGGTATAGCCGGCATTGATCACCTGACGGCATAACGTTTCATTACCCGTTGTACAATATTCACAATGTCCGCAGCCTTTATAGAACCACGCGACACTGGCACGATCGCCCACTTTCAGCGCTGTTACTCCCGGGCCGATTTTCTTAACAATACCGATCCCTTCGTGCCCGAGGATTACGCCGGTTTTGTCACCGAAATCACCGTTTTTGACATGCAAATCCGTATGACATACACCACAGCACTCCATTTCCAAAAGTGCCTCACCATGTTCCAGGTCACGCAGAGTCTTCTCCACGACGTCCACAGAGTGGTCTTTATTCACAACAGCAGCTTTCATTTTCCTTTCCTTATCGTTGTGGCGGAACCTCAAAGTTACAACGCTATTTATCTGGCTGCAAATGAGAATGAAACGCTTTAACTATCAAGTTTAAAACGTTGGCGGAAAGTTTCATTTCCATTGTTGATGAGGAATATGACGGCAGATACTCAGGCAATATGGGACAGAGTTTTTACTTTAATCATGAAAAATCAATTGGTTAAAAAATCCAGCAGTACAACGAAGGTGCCATATTCCCCCGCTGATTCACGTACTCTACGTTCAGTCATAATTTAATGTGTATTAATTTTATCCACACAATTAACGGTCGGTAATTCTGCTACCCATTTAAATCTGACTGAAACACTTAAAGGACTGGTAATTAGGATGCATATTAGTATTTCCCTATCATTAAGTAATATCTATACTTTTCAACACGAAAGACTCTCCAAATACTTTTCACTTTTATAAATCAAAAAACAGCTCAAGATATAAATTTTGATGCCGATAGTGAGATCAATGAAATATAAAAAAGCTGGCTCAGCTGTTTTATAAATTATAAAAAAATCCGAAGCCTGTTGAGGGCGAATTTATCGTTTAAATACATGAGGATTCTAAAGTGAGATTTATAAGAGATATTAAAATACGAACAGTATTAATAACCATTCTCATCACTTTTTCACTTTTATGGGCCGGAGTATCAGGTTTCGCTTTATACTCACTTAATCAGTTAAAAAGTGAACTGAACTTCACCAATGTTCAACAGCAAAACGGTGACATCATCAATGGTGCCAATGCACAGTATTACCGTGCAGTAACAGCATTGGAACGCGCTATAGCTGGGTTAGAAAAAAACAATAACGGCATTTATGATATTGAAATAAAAGCCACGTTGATTGAATTAGAAAGTCTTAAAAAAGGGTTAGATCAATTTAAAAATATTGATCATGGGAATTTAGACTCCAACACCGTGGACGATATCTATAACAGTTCCTTTACTCTTTTCAACAGTGCTGTATTCCCCATGTATGAATCAGCAGCAGTGAAAAATACAAGTCTGTTCGCGTCTTTAAAAAATGATAAATATCTTCCGCTTAGACGTAACTTTAGTGCAGCCATAGAAAAATATAATGACAAAATTACCTCTCTTAACGCTGAAGCGAATCACAGAATTACCCAGTGGGTTGCATGGTGCCAATATATACTTATAGGTGCTATGGCCCTCAGCGTTGTCATTATGCTTTTGAGCGATCGTTATCTGGCAAACTTTCTTGTTAAACCATTAAACAAAGTGAAAGCTCACCTTGAATCATTGGCAACCGGCATACTTGACAGCAAAATTGCTTTCCAGGGTAAAAACTGCGTTGGACAATTAATACCTTATATCAACAAGATGCAAGATAACTGGGCAAAAACAGTATACGACATCCGAAACAGCGCTGATTCAATTTATAAAGGCTCCAGTGAAATCTCCACCGGGAATACCGATCTTTCCTCCAGGACGGAAGAACAGGCATCAGCACTTGAAGAGACAGCCGCAAGCATGGAACAACTGAGTTCAACCGTTCGACATAATGCAGATAATGCGAGTCAGGCCAGCACACTGGCAGAACAGGCAACTCAGGAGGCAAACCAAGGCGGTGTTATTGTGAACGACGTCATATCTACCATGGTAAAAATTAACGCCAGCTCGCATAAAATCGTAGAAATAATCAGTGTTATTAATGGTATAGCCTTCCAGACCAACATTCTTGCTCTTAATGCCGCTGTTGAAGCAGCACGAGCAGGAGAGCAAGGTCGGGGATTCGCCGTCGTTGCAAGCGAAGTAAGAAATCTGGCGCAGCGCAGTGGACAGGCCGCAAAAGAGATTGGTGTGCTCATTAATGAATCGGTTGAGAACATTCAGTCCGGGTCAGAACAAGTGACCCAGGCCGGGGGAGCCATGGAGAAAATCGTCAGCTCTGTCAGCCGTGTAAATGACATCATGAGCGAGATAGCGGCTGCATCGACTGAACAAAGCAAAGGAATAAACCAAATCGGTATAGCAGTCGTGCAAATGGATAGTGTTACGCAGCAAAATGCCGCACTGGTGCAGGAATCAGCAGCCGCCGCCGCCTCACTTGAAGAGCAGGCACGTCAGCTCACAGAAATTGTCTCGGTGTTTAAAATCGAAGGCAGGGCTCCCCTTTCTTCAGCGAGTCTTCTTCCCAAAAATAAAACACAAAAAAATAGCAGAGTCTTAACCACAGAAGATGGCGGCTGGACGAAGTTCTGATATTCCAGCCCTTCCCGGCATGAATGGGAAGGGCTGGTTCGTCATTCTTGTGGGGCAATGTGACGGCGTTGAATCGGGAAGTTTTACTGTCAGACCTGTCCCCCGGGAGGACAGAGAGCGATGACCGGAAACAGAAATAAAAACTGAATTAAATGAAATTAAAAATAGTCACAGCTTATATTTTACTTAAAAAAGCACTTGAATCCAATAAGTTGTGTGTTTTTCTATGTTCAAACATTGCGTAATGTAACATCACGATTATCCTTAAAATGAGTCATGAAAAGATTAATCCACAGTCGTTATACCCCGGGTGAGGTATATCGCATGCGGATTAATGAATATGCCCACCTGGTGGGGTGATTATTTTTAAGGATAAGCAATGAAGCTTAAATTGATAGTCAAAAGCCTTGCTCTGGCAGGGTTACTTTCATCAACCAGCCTCACACCGCTATTTGTTATTACGGTTCTGTCAGCCACGATGTAAAAGCGACCTATGTGCTTTATCTCGGCTGGTTTGACGGCAACCCGGCAACATTAGATGAACTGCCACCTGAGGAGGCGGCGAAAAAGTTTGTCGATTATATGGGGGGTGCCGATAACATCCTGAAAAAGGCCAAAGAGGATTACGATCAAGGGAATTACCGGTGGGTAGCACAGGTGGTGAGTAAAGTTGTCTTTGCTGACCCGAAAAATGAGGCTGCGCGTAACCTCGAAGCTGATGCACTGGAACAACTGGGCTATCAGGCCGAATCAGGACCATGGCGTAATTTCTATCTCACTGGCGCGCAGGAATTACGTAATGGCGTGCAGAAACTGCCAACGCCGAATACGGCAAGCGCGGATACGGTAAAAGCCATGTCGCCTGAAATGTTCTTCGACTATCTGGGTGTGCATATCAATGGCGAGAAAGCGGCGAATGCGAAAGCGGTGTTTAACGTTGATCTGGGCAGTGACGGCGGCAAGTACAAGCTGGAACTGGAAAACGGTGTGCTCAATCATACAGCCGATGCAGAAGCGAAAGACGCCGATGCCACTATTGTCCTGAACCGTGACACCCTCAACAAAATTATCCTCAAGGAAGTCACACTGAAACAAGCTGAAGATAAAGGCGATGTGAAGGTGACCGGCAACGGTGCGAAGCTGGATGAAATGCTGGGTTATATGGATAAATTTGAGTTCTGGTTCAATATCGTCACGCCATAAATAAAACCCCTGCGGTGTTTCTACCACAGCCGCAGGGGAATTCAATTCAGGTGATCTTATGCGTCGGATATTCACACTATTACCCTTACTTTTCCCCTTCGTTTCGGGTTATGTCCTGGCGGCCGAAGAACATACGCCGGACGCTGCGCAGGCGAATAACCCGCTGGCCAATATGACTGCATTCAATATGCAGAATTATTATATCGGCGACGCCAGCGGAACCGATAAAGATGCCAACCAGTTCTGGTTCCGTTATGCCCAGCCATTTTCGCTGGGTGAAAGTCACTGGCTACTGCGCGGCTCTTTACCTGTAAACACATACCCTTCACCTCCCTCTGGCGGCCATAAAACCGGCACAGGTGATCTTAATCTTTTCGCGTCATGGCTGATTGATACCGGCAATCCTGCTGTCAGCTTTGGCTTTGGACCGCAAATCACTGCCCCTACTGCAAGCGATGATTCATTGGGCACAGAGAAATGGTCAGCGGGTTTGGTCAACGTGTTATTTGATGCGAGTTCACCAAAATTTCAATACGGCTACCTTGCGTCATGGCAGCACAGTTTCGCCGGAAAAGACGATCGCAACGATGTTCATCTCGGGACATTCCAGCCATTTCTCTTTTACCAGTTAGGGGGCGGGACTTATCTTCGCGCAGCACCTATATGGGTTTATAACTTCCAGAATGACAGTTATAGCGTCCCCATGGGGCTTGGGATTGGGCAGGTCATCAGGCAGGAAAAAACCGTCTACAACTTCTTTATCGAGCCACAAGGCTCAGTGGCAGATCACGGACCTGGTCAGCCCAGATGGCAGATTTTTGCCGGGCTGAACCTGCAGTTTCTCTAGTTTACTCCGTTCGCTGAAACATAAGGGGAATGGCTGCCATGCTTACGCGGGTGCAACGTTCCCCTTTCTTATTATGGTAACAGGAAGGGGTTTAATGGGTTGTTCTAAAGATAGGTTATTGATTTAAAGAATGATCAAAAAAACAACCAAACACTCATTCAATTTATTAAAATCAATAAGTTTAATAAACAGGGAGTGCGTCAGTCGAGCGCCTGGTCGTTCATTGACGCCGGATCTTCCAAGGGTTCTACGTGAGTGGTGATATGGATAAAAGGCAGTGCTGTGCGGATATCATTCTCTATACGCTCAGCCCAGTCGTGACCATGTTGAACAGTCCATATCCCAGGAACGAGGATGTGCAGTGTCATAAACGCGCGTCCGCCCGCCTGGCGTGTGCGCAGCGCATGGAAATCGAGCCCCTGCTCACGGTATCCCGCCAGCAGCGACTCGATTTTTTCGAGTTCTTCAACGGGTAGCGAGACGTCCATCAGACCCGCAGCTGAACGGCTCATGAGCTGATAACCGGTCCACACGATGTTGGCCGCGACCAGCAATGCAATAACCGGATCGACCCATAACCAGCCGGTCAGATAGACCAGTCCGACGCCCAAAATGACCCCGACCGACGTCCAGACATCGGTCAGCAGGTGGTGAGCATCTGCCTCAAGCGTGATTGAATTGTGCTGCTTGCCAGCCCTTAACAATATTCGTGCCGTCACAAAATTAAGAACGGATGCAACCACAGAAACCAGTAGTCCGACACCAACCGCGTCGAGTGGCTGCGGGGCCAACATACGATCAACGGCGGTATAGGCAATACTGGCTGCCGCCAATAGGATCAAGAACCCCTCAAAAGCGCTCGAAAAATATTCGGCTTTACCGTGTCCATATGCGTGCTTATCGTCGGCCGGAAGTGCAGCCAGGGTCAGCATCCAGAGCGCCATCAGGGCTCCCGCGAGGTTGACCACGGATTCGATGGCATCAGACAGCAGACCGACCGAACCGGTCATTTTCCACGCCACACCTTTTAGTCCGATGGTGGCAATCGCAGTGGCAATGGACAGCCAGGCGTAGCGCGTAAGTGATGGCGTCAATGCTTTGTTTTTACTCATTATTTCACCCTGTAATGGACGGCAAACTACATTATTGCCACACCAAAAATTAATCACTTAAGTCAGATGTACCATTTTTATATGCTTCAATTAAAAGATGCAAAACTCCCATCGCACCATGTGTATAAAAATAGACCTCAGTGAAATTAGAAAACCACATATAATAAGCCCAAATCCTGAAATAATGTGCATCCAGGTTATAACCCCTTCAAGACTATGTTCAGCAATTGCTTCGGTCTCTGTCAGATTAGCGTTAATAATTTCCGACATTATTAAAAATGCCACCATGGTGTGAAGAATACGAAAAAAACTAGCATATTCATGGGGTAACATACTCCAGACTCGCAATTTCATTAATGAGCTCTTAGCATATTTACCCATAGTCTGAATCATACAAAAGAATTATTAGCATAACCTTAATTCTGAAAATTTCAGCAGACATTAGTTCAGTTCATGATACTGATATCCATGAAATAGGAATGATAACTATTATTATGATTTATTCTCTTCTTGTTACTCAGCAGATCCCCTATATATAATTTTAGTTTGCAGAATAATAATACTGAGTTCATTCTCAGTTCTGCCAGCAGAAAAACCAGATGGCAGCCCGGCACGCTTCGAGCGGATAGCATTACCCAAGCATTCTGGCGCGCGGTAAAAAAACGGTGTATCACGGAGCGAAAGCCCGCAGTCTTGCTTCCCGGCTTTACGAGCGGGAATACGGCGCGGAATTTGCTCAGAAACTATTGGGGCATAAATCGATGAAAATGACGAACGTTTATCCTGATAGCCGCAGTACCGAATGGACGGAGATATAGACAGGATTTAGGATTTAGGATTTAGGATTTAGGATTTAGGGAGATGATAAAATTATCTTTATAAATCAAATAGTAAAAAAAAAGACCGAATACTATTGTAGACATTTAAAAACAATAAGTTAAATGTCTACATGGCGATGAAATGGCTAAATAAATCGTGAACTATCGAGGTTTGCGCTTCGAACGGGGTCTAACTCTCGTTTGTACACGTTTTTTACCAGTGTTTACGGCCCTAGCGAGACCATAAAACACTTCATAGCGAACATTAGTTTTCACTTTAGGAGCGATATTTGAAAAACTACGCTCCCTAAAGCACCAATGTATTAATGGTTTATGCTCTTCAACATCCTCAATGAAACATATGATGTTTAGTTCATATAAAAATTGGAGAAACTTGTTAGCTGTATCCATGAATTTCGGTACTATATATTCGGAAACTCTTGCATGCTCAATAAACGCGTTATAGGAAACAACATACTTATTATACCCAAACGCCACTGTTCCGTTCAAGTACTCAAAGAACTTTAAGAAAAGTTCGTAATCTTGCTCATTATAATAAAATGAGATTTGATCTTTTATTTCAGACAACAAATAGTCCGCTAATTTTCTCTTGAAATCACTATTCTCAAAATCAGAAAGAGTAAATGAATCTTTTTCAAATAGTTCCTTTTCCTTACAGTTTTCTTGTAAGAAAAACAACATCATAACTATGTCTCGAGGTCGATAAAATGAGTTTTTAAGAAAACCGATAAATGCTTTGTCTTTATACTCTCTATTTGATTCTATTTCGTAAGGGAAATAATATTCCCATACTTCACCAAATGTTTTTGAGCTTGCTATCGAGGCATCTTGCTGTGAATGTAACAGCTTACCTGCTAGTTTATAGAGTTTTGAACTTTCAAAATTTTCATAGGTTGTTCTCCAATCGAGCATTACTGTATTTGTGCGCAACTTTGTATTTTGATTTTGCAATCCAGTTGAGGAAAAAATGTCAGGTCTAATTAAAAGCACTACTTTCATCCGTCCTTTAGAATCGCGAATAGAAGGGAAGAAATCATTATTTAATTGCCAAACCGCATTGGCCAAGCCTTTTACGCAATCAAGATACTCCTCATAATCAATACCGTGCGGCCTAATATCAATACCATCGATGAATAATATATGATTATCAGTTAACTTTATTTCCTCAAGAGCTGTCTCGAAGTTTTTTTGTATATAAAGCAAGTTGGTTTGAAATCTATTTTCTGTAAAAGAAAAAGTTTCCTTAGCCTCCCCGCCTGCCTTAGCGAAATCACTCATGATTTCTGCAGCGACCTTGGCTTCTTGAACAAAATTCAACGCATGGATTATTTCTGGGCTAAATGCGTTCATATAGTACTGATCTATTGCTGCATTTAGAGACCTGAACTTAAAGAATCGTGGAAGAATTGCTGGTTCATTAGTGGCAACTTGCTTCGCAAGGAGTAATAAAAGTATTACCCTCCAAATATTAGTGTAATCTGACAAGTCTAAATGTTTATCTTTTTTTAAGGAAACAAATTTTTGGTATTCTGTTTCTCTAATAAACCTTAACTCGGAGTCATTATTTTTATATTTTCCATTACTTAGATAAACTGCATATGCAGTTTTCCCGGTACCTTTTTCTCCCATTAGGAAGCTTTTTTCAGGTTTAAGTAATTCATCAATGTAATCATCAGTAAGAAAAGTCTTGTTAAAGGTTTCTTTGAATTCCCTACGCCTGTAGTTTTCAGCATCAGGGAATGAGTACTGCATTTCCACTATTTTCTTCATCATAATCTTTCACCCAGTTTATTTAATAATTATGCTTGTGATATCACTACACACACCTTTCCTTTAAGGCTAACCTCATCAAGTAAACACTCAAAGTAATGGTCATTTGTAGTAAGTCTCACCCTTTTTCCTGGTAAATTTAATAAATCAAAAATATCATATACGCCATCAATACTTACAAGCCACTTGCCATTTTCAGATGTATTTTTACCAAAATCCACAATCCAAGCGTATTCCATCTTTTCAACAAAGACAGGATTGCGGCAATTATTTTTTAAAAGGTTATAATCAAAAATTAAACTCTCTTTAGCCTTCAACTCACCAGATTGAATGTCGAATCTATTTATTTTTATAGTGTTTTTATCAATGAAGTTTTCAAAGTGGGATGAATTGCTACCTGTCGCCAACCACTCTAATGATTTTCCCGTTTCTAGTGAGCATGCTATAACAACGTCCCCTGGGAAATAGCCTCTCCGCACCCAAGTGCTAATAGTTCCTGTTGAAATATCTAAGTATTCGCTCAGTTGCTTTTGAGTAGTAAAGCCATAAGCGTCTATTAGACGTTGCAAAACTGGTCTGCCACCAGTTGATAGCATTTTTTGAATTAAATTTTTCCCACCTTTTGCGCAAACATCTCGATCAGACAGTACTTTACTAGTGTTTGCATTTGCATACTTCCCAGTGGCAAGCCAAGATAAATCACATCCAGTATCAAGCACACATCTAACAAAAGCACTACCAGGGACACTATTACGCTGTACCCAGTTACTCACATTTGCAGCAGAAACACCAAGTTTTTCAGCAAGTTGCTTTTGTGTTTCAACGCCATATGCAGTTGAAAGGCGTCCTAAAATTTCAGAAGAACTACCTTCGCTAAAATTCATACACCACCAAAATACACAAATGTTATTTACAAAAACTCATTTGATGATCTAAGATGCTTTCACACCACATGTAACACAATAGAACTCAAATGACTGAGAAAGGAGATATTGCTGCATGTCTCAACAAAATGCAATTCAGGTACCTACCGATAAGCCCTCCATATCTAAGGAACTGCTTAACGCCGTTATTTCCCAACTCCTTCCCGCGTTGGAGTCAGCCCTGTCTGCAACTATCGTGAACTCAATAAGTTTGCAACTGACCACCCTTGCCACGTCTCCGACAATTTCAAAGAAAGATTTTGCTGCAATTAACGGCATCAGCTCTGCTGTCCTCGAAAAGTGGATCGCGAATGGCGTAGTCCTGCTTGCACCAACGCCTTCAACCACAATCACCCAGCAACGCAAAAACCGTAAAACAGGTCAAATGCAAACTGTTGTTATGGAACGTCATGGCAATGCCCTAATCAATCTTGAGGCCTGGCGTGAGAAAAACCGTCAGCAAGCCATAAAGTGCCGCTACATAAATCGTTGAGTCAGATTATTCAAACTAGCAGGGACTAACAATGTTTGATTATCGCGTTTCCAAACACGCTCACTTTGACGATGCATGTAAGGCATTTGTGAATCGTCATAACGTTACCGAACTTGCCGCTCTGATGGGTACTAAACCCCAAATCCTGCGCAATAAGTTCAACCCTGAACAACCTCATAAACTTACCTGTGAGGAAGTTCTTTTAATAACTGACCTGACTGAGGATGCGACCCTTCTTGATGGCATGCTGGCACAGATAAACTGCTTGCCGTCAGTACCGGTCAATGAAATTGCTACTTCTAATCTTTCAACCTACGCACTACAGGCAACTGCCGCCGTAGGTTCTATTGCAGCTGATGCAGTGAAAGGTGGTGCGGTCAGTTCACAGCGTCGAATGTCCTTACTCGAAGGCGTTAATGCCGGTATTCGTCATCTGTCACTGATCGGTTTAGTTGTTCAAGGCCGAGTACAGGCATCTCCAGCCCTGGCATCTGCAGTTGGTGCCATTGCAAGCGTCACAACAAATGGGCTGATGTGACTATGGCTGTTTCTATTGCTCCTTTTTTAAAACAGCAGAGTCCATCTCGCCACTTTGGTCACGGTTGCATCGAGTTGCCAGGTGGCAAGCGTTGGAACCCTTCAATGTCACAAGCCACAGCCCCGCAGGCCGTGAGAAATTCAAAACCGCTTTTAAAGCGTCTGTTTAGTTGAGGTGATTATGTCTTTAGTGAATGAAAAACATATTCAAATAGGCAAGAAGCATCTTTCCAGAATTAAAGAAATGTTTGATTTCAGAAAGAATGTAGCGCAGGAAACATTTGATACTCAGCCCCTGCATATGCGTAGAACAATCTGTTTTCATGCTGGCTTATCTCGCCGCCATCTTGAGATGAAATTTGCTGAATTAACGCCGACGGAAAGGCATCAAGTAGTTGCGGCGCTAAATTCTTTGCTTGGTTTAACTGAATCACTGCCGAAATTTATCAGTGATGATGATTGCAAGATAAATATTAAACACTAACCGGTATTCAAACTAATTGGCGTCAACTCGCCGGGCATTCGTTTGCCCAAAAACAGGAGTTCTGCATGAAAAATATGATTGATAACACCCGTCAGAATATTGTTGGTTTGCCAGTTATGGGCATTGATTTAGCTTCACCAAAACGCGATTACACCTCTGTTCCTGATTTATCGGTGATGCTGGACACTGCTCGTAATGAAGAACGCGCCAATCGAGCGGTGGTATTTGCTGGCCGCCTGGAAGCGATTGCTAGTTTTATCATAAAACGTGAAATGACAGGAATTGAAGCTGCAGAAGCACTACGCATTGAAGCTAGCCGAATCCAAAGTGAAGCGGAGGCGTAACAATGGCTGATGTAATCGACACCGCCCAGGAGCGCGCTGATCTCATCCTTTCTGCTCAGATTCAGGCTGCCCGCACTAATACTGCAGGTTTTTCCGCAATGTTCTGCATCGAGTGTAATCGTCCGATACCAGAGGAACGCCGTGCAGTTCTGCCAGGTATTGAGCTTTGTGTCTACTGCAAAGAACTCGCCGAGTTGAACGCCAGACATTACAGAGGAAACAAGTGATCGTTTTCTCAGTGGCATTACTCATCTTGGCCGGTATTAACGCTGGCTATCTGGTCATTGATATCAAAGACGGTATGTAATGCAGACCAGCCGTTTTACTCCTCTGATTAAAACGCCCGAAGTCTGGGCGTTTCCCTGGAATAAACCACGCCAGGCCGTTTCTGGCCTCGAAAGACCGCTTACCCGTGATGAATACAATCAGGGGCAAGCCGTTTTAATCAGAGTAAAAACCCTCTCTACCGACCTGCGGGAAATTTTCACAGGTCGCCATGCGTATCTGCTGAAAACTCAGGGCATTCACGCCGCCAATAAATACCTGGTTTATACCCTTGCTCGCAGCATCCTTCCCCGCGTCGAGGCGGTTAATGCGGCTCACGCAATGAATGTCAAAGCCTCCATGAAATTCATGTCTGAGGCAGACACCTATCACCGGCTGCCGAGCATGAGCGATAAACCCTTGCGCCGGTTCGCCCAGGACATCGCCGGACAACTGAAAGAAATCTATGAAGACCGTTGTGATCAGCTGCTTGCTCAATACAACGGGGATAATTCGATTCTTTTTGAGGCTGATACCCAGTGCGAGCTGTACAGCGAAATCGCAGGTATGGCACAGGCTTTCAATGTCACGCCGATGTACTGGACAAGGTATTGCAAAGGCAAGCTGGATGCCGTTTCCGCTATCGCCTCCATGTCGCGCCTGATTAATCCGGACTGGTGGTTACGCCAGTTGAAAGGCCAGCGCACCCGCTGGCGTGAATCCTTACTGATCGCCATCGGCAAAGTGAACCGCGACGCTTCCCCCTATGCCAGTAAACAGGCTATCAGTGAAGTACGTGCCCGTCGTCTGTCAAATCTCGACTACCTGAAAAGCTGCGACCTGGAAAACATCGAAACCGGCGAGCGTTTCAGTCTGATCGACAAAGTCATGGCGAGTATTTCAAACCCTGAAATCCGCCGCATGGAGTTGATGAGTACGATCGCCGGCACCGAAAAATATGCCGCTGCAAATGGCGACGTCGGGATGTTCCTGACCATCACCACGCCTTCCAAATATCACCCGACCCGCATGGTGGGCAAGGGCGATAAAAAGCGCGTTCAGCGAAATCATGCCTGGGACAAAGAAACCTATACCCCGAAAGATGCACAGCGTTATCTGTGTGGGATCTGGAGCAAAATGCGCACCGCGTTCAAGGATAGCGGCCTGTCTGTTTACGGGATGCGCGTTGTCGAGCCTCACCACGACGCGACCCCGCACTGGCACATGATGTTATTCACAAAGCCCGCCATGCGTCAGCGGGTGATCGATATCATGCGCAAATACGCCATGAAAGAAGACGGTGACGAACGCGGCGCAGCTAAAAACCGCTTTGACTGTAAGCACCTGAACCGTGGCGGCGCGGCTGGTTACATCGCCAAATACATTGCAAAGAACATCGACGGTTACGCACTGGAAGGCGAGCGCGACCACGAAACAGGCGAGTTGCTGACAGACTCCGCTGCTGCTGTTACTGCCTGGGCTGCTACCTGGCGTATACCTCAGTTCCATCCTATCGGCCTGCCTACCATGGGTTCATACCGTGAGTGCCGCCGCATCCGTTCCATCAGTCTGACTGAAGCCTTTGACGAAGAAGTGGAAGCCGTCCGCGCTGCTGCTGATGCCGGTGACTTTATGGCGTACATGTCAGCCCAGGGCGGCGCAAATGTGCCTCGCGACGATCAGACTGTGCGCGTAGCTCGCCGCGTTGCTGACGAGCTGAATGCCTACGATGAAGAAGTGAAAAAGGTTGTGGGTATTTTCGCGCCTCACCTCGGCGACTCCCGTGTTTATGAAACCCGTACAACTCAATGGCGCATCGTTTCTTCTGCCGTTGACGTTGAGGTTTTGACCTTAAAAAGCGCCTCCGGCGCGCCTCGGAGTCCTGTCAATAACTGTGGGTTGGGGGGAAACAAAACGGCCGCAAATAGGCGCGATAACCCTCCTGGGAGCGTCACCACTGCGAGCACTTCTGACAACTTGCGAGTTATTGATTGGACAGACACTGCCGCCGTGAAGGCGATTGTGGCGCGTATACGCGAAGAAACACCGAGGATCAGCAAAGCTCAGCGTAGTTTTGACCCGACTAAAAGGCGTGTTGCAGCTCCTTCTGCCAGATTGACCCCGCAGGAACGGGACAGATTGCCTCAGATTCAACAAGAGTTGCTCAAACACGACATCAGACCGGAGAAGTGGGAGCTGGAGGCCTTAGTCAGGGGGGCAAAAATCACTTTTGGAGACGTTGAGATCCAATACCCTCCGCTGCAGGATTGGGCAGAATTTTATGGGAATGATAACTGATTAAGTATTCATCAGAACTATGACTCGACCATTAACATGCAGTTTTTTATGGAATTTGTTAAAGAATGGACATATTATACTGTACAAATAACCAGTGCATTGGAGTGAGTAATGGAATCCTCTCATGAGCTAAAAATGGCTTTGACTAAAATCCGGCTAATGGCTGACATCGCACAGTCAGCCCAGTGCAGAAATGATGAGTACGCACTGGTTATGGAAATGATCTCTGATATGGCTGATCAGGTATTGGATGAAGAGGAAGCCACGTATCCGCCCTTCACGGTTTACGACGACGAAGAATAGCCTGGAACATCAGGTGATCCCCTTTTAGCAGCTCTTCATGCATTGAGTGCATGATTTCGCATGGTGATCGCCCTGCTCTTTTCTCCCCGCCACACCAGTGCTGGCGTGGATCACACCGGATCGCGCAACTGCATCAAAAGCGACCTATAAAGCGGGCAGGCGTGGCGGGGATAGCATTGCGCGCTACGGCGATTGAACATTTTCTTGAGCTTCTACAACCAGAGGGCCAAAATATTCTTCAAATTCACTTTTGGGAGTTTCAGGTATAAGGACAGGGACAGATGGAGGTGCTTTACCAACTACGCCTAAATCATCAACAATTGATGAGAAAAGGTTGCTTCCTACAATATTATATATTTGTAGGCCTACAGCCATTTTTTTAGAATCATCGCAATCATCAGAAGAATTTATTGCTTGTAATTCTTTAAAAAGCCGACCTAATTCTTCCTCTGGTACATTTTGCATTACTTGCAAACAGAAGGGATGCACTCTAGAGGACAGTGCCTCATAGCTTACATCTCTCAATATTTCTGTTATATCTTTCGATCTTCTTCTCGCTTGATCTCGATCAACTTGCCTATCAATCATATCAATCATTTTCTTTACTATTAAGTTAAGTCCTAAATCTATTTGAGACTGTGAATTTTCTGTCCCGAGTTTTAGAAATGAACTTCTCATTACAAAAAAACTTCCTAAGGAGGCGTATAAGACATTTGCAACTTGATTGCTCAGCTCAGTATTCGCGCTCCCCCCAATTTGCTCTGTAATGTTTTCTTTAATACCAAAAGTGTGAATAAAAAACAAACCAACACAACAAATGAGACCATTTATAATAAGATAAATAGCTCCTGGAATACATACCATCACAGATACCGGCTCATCTTTGTAACGAGATCCCAATTCAATAGCACTGAGTAAAATACCTATGAAAAATACGAATAAATAATCAATTTTATCGCCATCAAAAATAAATTTATATACACAAAAAAATAAGTAAAATAGCAATGCACAAATGGAAATTTTAAATAAAACAACCATCAAAATCCATAAAACTGCTTTATATTCACGATTATCAAAATGAGTTTTTAAGGATAGCATTCAGTCCTTCCTTGGTTAACTTAATTCTAAGATCTTCTGGTCCAACATGACTTTCACCTGCTTTGGCTGGTTTTTCATGTTCTAGAAACATAGTAATATATCCAGAGTTTTTCAAATTTCCGACAATCATAGCTAAGGCATTATAATTAATACCCATCAGAGTCTTCAACTCAGATATGGACGTTGACATTTGCAGATCATGTGAAGTGATCTTGCCAATATATTTTAACGTCTTATCCGAAAGCTCTTGATAGAAGCTTACACTGCTTCTAGCTTCACTATCTCTTAAAGCTGAATAACTTATATTTTTTTTCATATAACCTTCTAATTAAACAGAAACATCTGGAGTAATGTTCAATTCTATCGGTTGAAGAAGATCATACTCATTTACTATATTTTCGTAAAGATCACAATCTTTTCTAGAAGAAAGAGTGATTATCAAAGAGTACGCTAATATAGGCAGACTCTGCATTTCTTTACTTGTCAATGGATGTCCTTCATCTCTTGTAAGATATTTTATATCTAAACTAGGTTCATTAATGGTTGATGCCATAAATGTATCGGAAACCTTGTAACAAGTTTCCCATTTATGAGCATCTCTACGTAGAGTTTGTTCATTTCCTAGGATGCTTTTTTTATTAAACAATGTTCTAGTTTTCGCTTCTAAAGAATCCTTACCTGTTTCCTTGTTTTTCTCAAACTTCTCACTATGCGGTCGGAAGGTGACTTCAATTCCAGCTCTAGAATAACTGACAGGATGTTTGTGATCCACTTCCGTGTAGAAACATAATGTTGCATTTAAGTCAACTTTGGTGTTGGTCAGTTTAAGAATACTAGGACATGGTATAGCCGCACGAACTCCACTACTCTTTGTCAGAACACCTTGGTAAATGATTGTTGCTGTATTTTCACTGCAAAAAATATATTTTTCCATGTCATTATTGATTCTGCCCCAACCGCAACCTTTTTTATCAGCGTTGGGGTCAGCGGCATGAATTAATAATGCACGCAGAGTTGCCGCTGTAAGATTACTTAGCGTCATACTATCCAAACGAGCAGCTAGCCTTGTAACTAATGGGGCTGAGAAACTGGTCCCGAACTTCAACTTCTCTTCGTAGTCATAAAGACCTAATAACCTTATTTTTTCCCCGTCAAAACTGTCATCGCCACCAAAAAAAACTGCATCTGGTTTAACATAACCAGGCCTTCTACCAGGACCAATACTGCTATAATTTGCTCTTGCCCAGTTTTTATTCTTTGAATCAGCTGCGCCAATACTCATTCCGTTAAGCATATCAGCAGGGGGCTGGATTCTTGCTAAGTCTTCATCATCTGGGAAAGACTCAAGTATATTACCAGTATTCCCTGCTGCAATAATTAACAAGACTGAACCATCACCAGCAATTTTATCAAGTGTTGACGTCCATAAGTTAGGCTCATCATCTGGGCATGGCACTTTAGGGCCTAAACTTATATTAGCAATCTTGTATTGCCTTCTTTTTAAAACAGAACAGATACGGTCCAAAACATCAACCAAACCGATATCATCTTCATCTGCCTCACAAAACACCTTATAATGATCAACATTTATTATTTCGTGTTCATCTGATGTTAGATCTTCAATAGTTCCATACATTACAGCTGAAGTAACAAGTTCTCCATGCGTGAATATCTCCGAATCTTTGTCGTTTGAGCCCGTAAGATCAAAATATCTTAAATAAGAAGCCGTTAATTTATTGTCAAAAAGCCCACCGTCAAAAATAGCAACTGACGGTTGAATGTTTCTTTGGCTAGAATTAAGATCTTCTATTTTAGAAACCGTACTATTATCCAAGTAGATGGCTGAATTTGACTCTAACTTATCAACATCATTCGTCTTAGTATTTGAAAGATTAATTTTAGGCGCTGGCCTTACAACTCTGACAAAAACAAACTTTGCTAAATCACTTATTTTAGAACTGTCAATTTTTACAAAACAAAAAGACAGATCCCCTACAAACCTAATTTTATTTTTATCTATGCTGCCATCAAGGGTTGTAATAAAAGATATGAATTTATCTAATTTTTTATCATCATTTTCAGATAAGTGTAAAACAACTTCATAAGTATTAGAACCGACATTCCCCTTAGATTTTATTTTTTCCGCACTGTCAAATAAACTTATATCCTCAATTTTACCAAGATCTATACCTGCATCCTCTCCAATATTATTATTATGAATATCAGATAGAAGGCGCTCAAATGAAGTTTTCTTACCGGATAAGAAATATACGGAACTTGAGACAGGTCTCTCAGCTTGTTCTTTATTAACAGCAGTTTCGGGTTTAATGAATACTTCCTTACTACCCAAACTAGTTAATGAATAATCTTTAAGTAGGGCCGTAGGATAATAACTTTTTGCTAAAAAACTTGGATGAAGTGTTAGAGATGTTACGATATCACCATCGGGCATTGCTTCGGAAGGTAATGACTCTGCCAATTGAAGGGTATGAGAAACCCTATCTGCAACTCGTTTTGAGGATACAGAGTAAGGGTATGGATTGGGTTCATCACCGGGTGGCCGCCCTCTATAGATATTGTCTATAGCGTACTTTTCTCCATTACCTAATACTATCTTTTTCATATTATTTCCTTATTGAGTAAGCGCTTTTTTATGGTAGGCCTTGAAATATTGAGCAATTCCGATACTTTTCTCTGAGAGACTTTTGCAGAAACAAGATGTACTGCAATATTCTTCTTATCTTGCAGGGTTAACGATTCAGCAGACCAATTATTTAAATAATTTGTAACTATCTGATAAGAAATATCACTTTTATCTAGAATGACGGCTTTTTGACTTTTGTTTATTTCGTTTTTAATGTCACTATATGACATGCCTTTAAACATGAAATGCAAGTTAACCACGTCATCGTTGTTCGTTAATTCATATAAGAAATTTTTGATTTGGACATCATTAGGCATTTCAAAATCCAATTTAATTTCGAAACGTCGCCAAATTGCTTGATCTAATAGTTCTGCATGGTTAGTAGCGGCTATTAATATAGACGTGCTAGGCCACATATCTATGGATTGTAAAAGAACGGTTACTAGTCGTTTCAACTCACCAATGTCACGCTCATCATCTCTTTTCTTACCTAGAGAATCAAACTCATCAAGCAAAAGTATACAGGGAGAGCTCGCAGCTTCTTGGAAAACGTCCTTCAAATTATTCCCAGTTTTTCCCAGTAAGCTACTCATTACTGATGCTAAATCTACAATTCTGAGAGGTAAATCCATTTCCTTAGATAACCATTTAGCGGTCAAGGTTTTACCAACACCTGGCGGTCCTTTAAATAACAGAGTCTTAGCAGGCTCAAGATTGTGTTCGAGAAGTTTTTTCTTATTTTTGTGTTCCTTAATGACCTGTGTGATTTTGTGCCGGTTTTCATCGGACAAAATAAGCTCATTTACCAAGTCCTTTTGCGAACTGGCTGCAAGTATGAATGGATTAGTATTCTGCTCCCTCGGAGGATGCGGATTCACTCTGACAGGGGCTGTGCGAAGTGTACCTCCGACCATTTTAGAAATTTGCTTACTTGATTCGAGGTCATGGCTGCGCATTTCGCTGCTAAGTAAGTTAGCGATAATTTTTACCTGCTCGATCTTTCCAGATAGTGCCGCATCTATCAACCGAACTATGAGTTTACCATTCACGATATCACCAACCATTTGATTTATATATTAAAAATAATTTATTGGTATATTATACAAGTAATTATAGACAATGTTTACCATTTTTTCGCACTCTGACCAAACAAATAAAAAAATCAATATCTCACTATGTTTTTTGCATTTAAAAACCTTCATTCATTTGTGGTTAAAGAATAATTTTTAAAAGAAACCACTTGAACTATGATCCAATTGCTAATTTCTTTCATCCTCTCCTGCAACGGCGTCAGTTCGTTCCTAACAAACACCTGCGCCGCCTTCTCCACATCCCCAAATCCTCCCGCATTATCAGGTATGATCCCCATCATCTGCGGCGGTACACGGTGCGCGCTCAGCAGATCATCACGGCTGGATTTCTTGATGTTGAAGAAATCATCTTTGGTGGCCACTTCGCTCAGCGGCAAAATCTGAATGCCGTCTTTTTTGCCGTTAGGGGCGTACATAAACAGGTTGCGGAAGTTGCCCAGACCTTTGGTATCCCTCATTGCCTTACGCATTGAATCAATATCACTGCTGCTTTGCGCGGCGTCGGTCATATACAAGATGTAGCCCGCGTGCGCACCATTCTGGTAATACTTACGGCGGAACAACGTCGCGGCCTCGTTTAACCAGGCAGAGTTCAGCGCGCTCAGGTATTCCGGCAGGCCGTAAATCTCCTGGTTAATGTCTGGTTCGATCAGATGAAAGATGCTGCCTGCTGCGAACTGGTGGGGTTCCTTCCAGCCTTGTACAAACCAGTACGTCCCCTCTTCCACTCCGCGTCGCACATATTTAGCCGGTACAGCTTCAAAGCGTAACGGTTCGCCGAGTTGGTTGCGGATCAGTTCCAGATACGCATTTCCGAACACCAGATAGTCCAGCGCGAATTTGCTGAACTCCTGCTGGCTCAGCAATGGGTGCGGGATAAACGTCGAGGCGAGGATATTACGCTTCACGTAAATGGGTGAGCTGTGATGTACAGCGGCGCGAAGACTACGGGCAAGTCCGTCGAAACTGACCGGTGGCTCATACCAGCGGCCGTTGCCGGTGCACTCGATGTAATCCAGAATCTCGCGACGGTCTAAAACCGGCGTCGGATCACCGAAGCTGAATATCTCTGCGCCCTGCTGGTTTTCGGTGGTGGTGGTCTGCGTGGCTTTACGGTTTTTGCGCTTGCTCATTTAGTAGAACTCCAGAATGTTCGGGCTTTGTCCGCCATTGGCGGCGGTCAGCGGTTCGTTTAACAGGGCGTGCATGATTGCCCACGCGACGTCGGCGTGGCTGGCCTCTTCACTGCGGCTGGCTTCGTAGGTTGAACGGTTGCCGCTGGCGGTCATTGTTTTGCGGATCGCCATAAACGACGCGGTGATGTCGGTATGGCCGGTGTCATACTCAAGGCGGCCGGAGCTGATGGTGTCTTTCGCCTTAAGTACCAGCGCGGTTTTCACCTCGGGGCTGTAACGGATCTCACGTGCCGCTGGAAAGAATTGCTGCACAAGCTGGAACACACCCTGCCCGATGCCAGTCGCATCGATACCGATGTACTCAACGGCATAACGATTGGTGAGTTCTTCGATACTTTTGGCCTGCGCGGCAAAGTCCATGCCCTTCCACTGGTGACGCTCTAGCACGCGGAACTTGCCGCCAGACACCACCGGCGGAGCGATCACCGCACAGCCTGCGCTGTCGCCGGTGTGCGACGGGTCGTAACCAATCCACACGGGACGATATGCAAATGGCCGCTTAAGATACGGGTCGAAGTCTTCCCACTCTTCCAGACTGTCCACCATGCAGCCCTGCAACTCGGCGAACGGGAACACCGACGCCTGATCGTCCACGAACTCGCACATCAGCAGGTTTTCATATTCGGCGGGGCTGTACTCCAGTTGCAGCTGTTCCAGGTCGAACAGGTTACAGCCACCAGAAAGCGCATCTTCCACCGTTACAATCTGCCGCCACTGGCCGTCATCGCACAGCACGCCTTTTGACAGGTGCGCATGCGTCAGATCCAGGTCAATCCTGTCGGCTTTATTACGACGGCCTTTGTTGAACAGTTCACCCGACCAGAACGGATAGGCGCTGTGTGCCAGGCTGGACGGCGTGGAGAAATAGGTGCTTCGCCACTTCTTATGCAGCGACATACCGGAAGCCACTTTGCGCAGCTCCTGAAACTTGGGGATCCAGAAGTATTCGTCCAGGTAGAGATTGCCGGTATAACTCTGCGCGGTGCGGACGTTGGTACCGAGAAAAATCAGCCGCGCGCCGTTTGGCAGCACAATCGGGTCGCCTTTTAAATCGACGTCCACCTGTCGGGCAAAGTCGATAATGTAATTTTTAAAGACGTGCGCCTGCGCCTTACTGGCCGACAGGAAAATCTGATTGCGGCCGGTGGTCAGCGCATCAATCAAAGCTTCGCGGGCAAAGTAGAAGGTTGCGCCAATCTGGCGGGACTTGAGGATGTTGCGGATACGGTGCTGAAGCCCTGCCTGATGCCATCCGCGCTGATACTCAAACGAGGTTTCAATGAAGATGTCGCCGAGTTTCTCAATAGCTTCATCACTGAAAACATTCTTATCGGGTGCCTTACGTTCGCCCTTGTTACGGTTGGCGACGTTCGGGTTTAAATCAGCCTCGCTGCCGGTGTGGTTGTAACGGTTTACCCTTGCCAGGCGTTCAATCTGTCGGCCTAACAGGTCGATCTCTTTGTAGTCCTTCCCCTCTTTTACATCTTTCATGACGAGCTGGATCAGCCGCGCTTCCATGCTGGTTTCCACGCGAGAAATGGGCGCAATGGCCTCCCACTGATCGCGAGTTTTCCAGCTCTGCACGGTCGGCGTTTTTTGGCTCAGCATCTCCCCGATTTGACGCACAGAAAAACCCTGCCAGTAAAGCAGTGCCGCCTGTCGGCGCGGGTCGCTGATGATAGTGGAGTTTGAAATATTCATGCCGCCACGTTACCGGCCAGACAGCCGTTTTTCGCGCTGCCCACGTTGTGCCATCGGGCAACAACCCGCATCGGCTGGCGGCCTGCGGTGACTGTCTGGAA
>Ga0308159_1000841_pt1 | contig 55064 bp, 49 predicted proteins | sample PhyCR1_FD_201040 | JGI IMG/M metagenome (GOLD analysis project Ga0308159, IMG submission 201040) | Phyllosphere microbial communities from UC Gill Tract Community Farm, Albany, California, United States - DLSLC.R1 | ecosystem: Host-associated > Plants > Phyllosphere > Unclassified | place: USA...
GGCATATCTGTTGTGAGTAAATTTATTACAGTCAATGAATTAAAGCGGTTTGTAAGGGCTCCAATTCGGTTGGCAAAGTTAAGTTATTATTAGTAAATTTTAAATATATATTGGAAATTTTTCCAACAGCATTTTAATGAGTAATTTGGTGCCTTAAAATCTTCTAATGAAAACCATTTTAGTTACGGGTAGTAATGGCTTGCTAGGACAAAAAATAACCCAAAAAGTCTTAGCTGAAGGGCGGTTGAACTTAATTGCAACAGCTAAAGGTGCAAACCGGTTTCCTATACCTAATGGGTATAAATATGCTGAAATGGATATTCTGGATGCTGTACAAGTTCAGGATGTGATCGCTAAATATAAACCTGATGCGATTATTCACACCGCAGCGATGACCCATGTTGATACCAGCGAGGCCAATAAAGAAGCATGTTATCAATTGAACGTGACGGCGACTCGAAATCTGGTATCGCTTTGCAAAGAATGCAATATTCATTTTGTACACCTCAGTACTGATTTTATATTTGATGGTGCTGATGGACCATATTTAGAAACGGATAAACCGAATCCGCTAAGTTATTATGGGCAAACGAAACTTCTTGCAGAACTCGCCGTTCAAAATTCGAAAGCAAACTGGGCGATTTTAAGAACGGTTTTGGTTTATGGAATAACAAACGATATGAGCCGGAGCAATATCGTGTTGTGGGCAAAGGGTGCGTTGGAGAAAGGCGAGCCAATAAATGTGGTGAATGATCAATGGAGAACACCAACGCTTGCCGAAGATTTAGCCGAAGCCTGCCTGTTGGCAGTTGAAAATAATGCGAAAGGCATCTATCACATCTCTGGCAAAGATTACATGAGTATTGCAGATTTAGTAAGAAAAGTTGCCGATTATTGGTTGCTGGATCTATCTTTAATTTTGGAGATTAGTTCGGATAGTTTGAACCAAATTGCTAAACGCCCTGTAAAAACAGGTTTCGTATTGGATAAAGCAATTAAGGATTTAAATTACAAACCACATAGTTTTACCGAAGGATTAAAGATGGTGGATGAGCAGTTGAAGGGAGTCCGGAGTCTTTAGTCTGCAGTCCGAAGTCGGTTCATCAATGAAACAATTAAATATATAACAATTAACTATATAAATATGTCACTACAAATTGGCGATCAAGCCCCGGATTTTAAATTATACAGCTCTGATTTGGCAGAGGTATCCTTATCTGCTTTTAAAGGTAAAAAAGTAATTATTCACTTTTTTCCGATGGCCTTCACTGGCACATGTACGGAGCAGTTGTGTGCCATGAGGGATAATTTCAGTTTTTATGAAGGAATAAATGCTCAGGTTTTGGGCATTTCTGTCGATTCTCCATTCGCATTAGCAAAGTTTAAAGAGGTTCAGCGTTATCAATTCCCGTTGCTGTCTGATTTTAATAAAGAGATATCAGAAGCCTATGGTGCTTTTTATCCTGAATTTGCATTTGGACTAAAAGGTGTTTCTAAAAGGGCAGCCTTTGTAATCGATGAGGAAGGTAAAATTGCATATGCTGAAGTTTTAGAAAATGCTGGAGAATTGCCTGATTTTAAAGCAATTGATGATGCCTTAAAAGCTTAGTAACAAAATTGCTGAATATAATTTGAGATTTTTTTAAAAATAAATTGGAAATTAAAATCTCAAATTATACCTTTGCAGTCCGTTAACGATACGGAAAACGCATTTGTAGCTCAATTGGATAGAGCATCTCACTACGGATGAGAAGGTTTGGGGTTCGAATCCCTACAAGTGCACAGAAAGAGGACTTCAAATTTGAAGCCCTCTTTTTTTGTTTAAGGATTTTTGAGCTGGTTGGTCATATGTAGGACCATTAAATGCCAGAATCTATGTGGCTTCTCAAAATCCGAATAAGAAATTGTCAAGTATAATAATGCTTATTTATCCGAAAAAATGCGAAATAGATAGTTTGTAAGCTGCTTGTTTTTCTTGAATTCAAGCTAATAAGCATTTTCATGAAATATCAACTGTTATTTCTTTAGTTGTATCATATACCACGCTAAGTTCCGAAATGTAGTTTTCCTGCTAATCTAAAGTTGAGGCTTTAAGTTATTCAATTACGGATTGATTACCACAATATTTATCACTTAAGCCAATCAAACGCTCAGTTTTTAAGATTCATTTTGTCAATTCATATCAAATCCCGCTAATATTTAGCTTGAAGTAAATAATCTCTTAGATTCTTCTAAAAAATAGTTTAGACGCGATTTAAACTATTGGATTTTTAAATAAAATCTCAATATTAAATACCATCTAAATTAATAATTATATATTTGCAGCCTTGAAAGGCAACACTTTGTGTTTCACTTTCTTTGTATAGCCATAGGAATAAGGCTTTTATTTTTTTTTAAAGACAACCTAAACCACGTTAATGCTTAATTTAGTTCTCTTTGGCCCTCCGGGGGCGGGTAAAGGCACCCAATCTGAAAAACTGATTGCGAAATATCAGTTAGTACATGTTTCAACAGGCGATCTTTTTAGAGCACACGTTAAAGGCGAAACAGAATTAGGAAAAAAAGTTAGCCAATTGTTAGCTGATGGAGAATTGGTTCCGGATGCAATTACAATAGCAATGCTTGAAGAAGAAGTAGATAAAAATCCTGATGCCAAAGGATTTGTATTTGATGGATTTCCACGCACGGTTCCACAAGCTAAAGAACTTGATTTATTTCTGGAGCGCAAAGGCAGTAGTATTGCTGGCGTTATTGCTTTAGATGTTGATCAGGTAGAGTTAACAAAACGCATCGCTGAGCGCCATAAAGTGAGTGGCAGGCCAGATGATGATGCGGAAAAATTGAAGAAACGTATTTCAGAATACTTTGAAAAAACTATTCATGTATTGCCTTATTATGAGGAGCAGGGAAAGTTAGAAAAAGTGAATGGAATTGGTGAAATAGAAACAGTTTATAGTAACCTTTGTTCGGTTATCGATAAGTTTTAATACAATATTTTTAAATCTGAACATCCGCAAAAAAAGCATTAGTTGTTTTTTGCGGATGTTTGTTTTTTAGCGATTTTTGCAATTAAAATCGTAAATCTAAAATTATAAATAATATGTCGCAGGGTTCGAATTTCGTAGATTATGTAAAAATTTGTTGCCGCTCTGGTAAAGGCGGGGCAGGTTCTGCACATTTACATCGTGATATTTTGACATCAATGGGCGGTCCTGATGGTGGTGATGGTGGTCGTGGAGGCCACATTATTGTGGTAGGAAGCAGTAACATCTGGACATTATTACACCTGAAATACCGCAAGCATATTATCGCTGAAGATGGATTAGCGGGCGGAAGTTCCCATAAATTCGGAAGGCAGGGTAAAGACGAAATTTTAGAGGTTCCACTTGGAACAATTGCTAAAGATGCAGAAACAGGGGAAGTACTCTTCGAAATTACCAAACATGGTGAAACAAAGATTTTAACTCCCGGCGGCCGTGGCGGATTAGGCAATGCGCATTTTAAAAACTCTGTACAGCAAACGCCTAGGTTTGCACAGCCAGGAGAACAAGGTCAAGAAGTATGGAACATCCTGGAACTTAAAGTTCTGGCTGATGTTGGTTTGGTTGGCTTCCCGAATGCAGGCAAATCTACTTTGCTTTCTGTGGTTTCTGCTGCAAAACCAGAAATTGCTGATTATCCGTTCACCACTATTGTACCGAATCTCGGCATTGTGAGTTACCGCGGCGGAAAATCTTTCGTAATGGCTGATATTCCTGGAATTATCGAAGGTGCATCCAAAGGAAAAGGCCTGGGTTACCGGTTCCTTCGTCATATAGAGCGTAATTCAGTACTATTATTTATGGTTCCGGCAGATACCAGCAGATCTATCAAAGAGGAATATGAAATTTTAAAACGTGAGTTAGAATCCTACAATCCTGAATTAATGCAAAAACCCCACGTTTTGGCTATTACGAAATCTGATATGTTGGATGATGAGTTGATGAACGAAATGAAACAGGATTTGCCTAATATCCCATCAATATTTATTTCATCTGTAGCAGAAAAAAATATCCTGGAGTTAAAGGATATGCTTTGGAAAGCAATTGAGGGGTAGAGATATATTGCAGGGACATTTAAGGCGGGTTAAATTTTAAGATTAAGGACGGTTAACTTCGTATTCTATCTACGATGAGTCCGCACCATTCCTTTAGGATATATTCCCAATAGGTTAATGTACCAGCATCTGGAAGGTAATAATCGGAAATATTATAGCTTGCCTTTCCAATAAAATCTGTAGGATAATAATCAAGTTCACGTTTAAAGACTTTGTTAAAAATCATTTTTGAACGAGGGATGTGCCAGGCACTTGTAATAACCAGCACAGATGAATTAGGCTTGTTATTGTTTACCAGAATAAGGCTATACTTTGCATTTTCAATTGTATTTTTGCTTTTATTTTCTATGATCAATGCTGTATCAGGAATTCCAATTTGCTTCAAATAATCTGAAGTAAGATCCGCTTCAATAGATTCTGAACCAATCAGCTTGCCTGAACCTCCGCTTATTAAAATTTTGTTAATGATACCGGTTTTGTATAAATTAATGGTCTGAATAAGTCTGTCACCTCTTTCATTTACTGCAAATTCATCGCCTTGCGTAGATTTTGAGAACCCACCTAATAATATGCCGACATCATATTTCTTCCTTTTAGGATACTCAGCTTCATAAAAATTATAAACTTTACCTGCCAAAAAACGATTTGAGAAAACGAAGAGTAAAATAACAGCTAAAATCAAAAGATTTTTTTTGCGAATTTTACTCTTCGAAAAAAGACTAAATAATAATGTTACAAACACCCAAACAATGGGTTGTAAAATAAAAATTAAGATTTTTGAAAAGATAAATATCATTTGGCGGTTTCAAAACCAAATGTAATTAAATTAGCGTATCTATCTTTAGTAAATAGTTATCCTTGTCCTTCATCTGTTTGCACATTTTCATGAGCATGCACAATAATATCTTTAATATCTGATTTTGGCTTCTTTGCAACCTTGTGCTTAAAATGTGGCACTTCATTTTCCACAATATCTTCTTCAATGGCTTCAACGCCAAAGACTTTTTCCTTCAATAAATTATATTTATCCTTAAAACCGTATCGTAAGTTTTTAGCGCCACCAGCAATCTTTCCTCTTGTTCCTGCACCGCTATCTGGTGCGAATAAAACACTTACAATGGCTCCGGCAGCTAAACCTGCTACTAATGCCAAGGCAATTTGAGCATTGTTGTTCGATTTATGTTCTAAATATTTTCCGATTAACTTTCTGTATTTCATAACTATGCGTTTTTAAAAGGAACAATTGCTGCTTGAGAATGTTTGGAGAAATCTGAATCAGATCGGATAGCGCTTAATATTGATTAAGTTTATTATTCAAAACAGCATTAGAAAAATGGTAAAAGCAACTATAAATAAAGCGCATTATGCTTGTTCGGTAACCAATGGCACCCATGATATTGTGGTAGATGAGCCGTTTGATTTAGGTGGAACAAATGAAGGTTTCGCGCCAAAAGGATTGCTTATGGCATCCTTGGCGTCTTGTGTAGCCATCACCTTGAGGATGTATGCCGACCGCAAAGAATGGCCTATAGAAAAGATCGAGGTTGAAGTTAATATTGATACGGAGAATGGAGAAACCATATTTTTTGAGGAAATTACCTGTACTGGCGAGTTAACAGCAGACCAGAAAAGCAAATTGGAAGAAATTGCCTCTAAATGTCCGATAAGTAAAATTCTGACTATTGGACATGAGGTGAGATCCAAAGTGCTTTAAAAGGTGCAAAACTCGTTTACATAAACCTGAAAAGCTTTAATATCTTTGTATAGCTTCAGTTATTTCTGAAGTGAAATTATTTATGGCTACTGAAATTAAATGTCCTAGTTGTGCCCATGTTTTTCCAATGGAAGAAGCCATGGCTGAAGATTATAAGAAAGAGTTGCGTGAAAAAATGGTCACTTTTACTAAACAAAAGGACGAAGAATTTCAGCGTAAGCTTGCTGCGATGGAGAATGAAAAGCAACTTCAGCAGAAAGCTTTTGATCTAAAACTTGCAGAGGAGAGAACTAAGTTGAAAGGTGATCTGGAAGAAAACCTGCGCAAAAGTATAGCTGCTGATTTTGAAACTAAATTGCAAATGCTGGAAGGCAATGCAAAAGATAATGAAGAGAAATTAAAGCTCGCAAGGGAAAAAGAGTTAGAATTTTTACGGCGCGAGCAAAGCCTGAAACTAAAAGAAGAGGAGATGGAACTTGCTTTTCAACGTAAAATTCAGGAACAGCGTAATGAACTGGTAGAACAAATTCGCAAGCAGGAAGCGGAAAAAAATAGCATCAAGGATACTGAACATCAGTTGCGTTTGAGGGAACTGGAAAAACAGCTTGATGATCAGAAAAAACTTGCTGAAGAAATGAAGCGCAAGGCGGAGCAAGGCAGTATGCAATTGCAAGGTGAAGTACAGGAGCTGATTCTGGAAGAATTATTGCGGAGCAATTTCCCTTTCGATTTAATTGAAGAGGTGGGTAAAGGGGTTCGCGGAGCAGATTGTGTGCAGGTGGTGCGCAACCAATTCGGACAGGAATGCGGTAAAATTATTTATGAAAGTAAGCGTACCAAGGATTTTGGCGGCGACTGGATCGAGAAACTCAAAAAAGATATGCGCAGCATGGGCGTTGATGTTGCGGTAATCGTAAGTCAGTGTTACCCGAAAGGAATGGATTGTTTTGGACAACGTGATGGTGTTTGGATTTGTTCTTTTGAAGAAGTTAACGCCGTTGCTTATGTGCTTCGCGATGGTATTCTGCGTTTATCAACTGCAATGAAATCACAGGAAAACCGGGGCGACAAAATGCATATGCTTTATGATTATTTAACAGGCGCAGAATTTTCCGAGCAATGGAAAGCGATTCGTGAAGGTTTTATGAGTATGAAGTTATCTATCCAGCGGGAACGCGATGCCATGGAACGCCTATGGAAAGCCCGTGAAAAGCAGCTTGAAAAAGTACTGCTGAATGCAACACATATTAGGGGCTCTATTGAAGGAATCGCCGGAAACGACAGCATCCAATTGAGTTTAACTGATGATGAAGACGAGGCCTTACTATTAGATTAATAGTTATAGCAGATAATTAACCATAGATGAGCAGGATTAACTTAGATAAAAGGTTAATTGCTAACACTAAGCATCTTTTAGTTTAGCATTTAGTTGAAGAACCATATGATCCATCATTATTAGGTATCGACTGATTTTAAATAAAAACAAGAAATTACAAAACAAAATATAAAGTGAATAACAATCAACATTACAAAAGCATTAATATCTTTCAACTTTTGTGCATCGCATTATTCTGCCTCTTGGTGGGCACAGTTTCCGGGCAGGAATTAAAATCGCCGGATGCAAATCTAGTGGCAAAATTTTCTCTCGCAGCAGGTGGTGTGCCAACTTATAGTTTGAAATACAAGGGGAAAGACGTAATTAAAACCAGTAAACTTGGCTTAGAGTTAAAAGAAGGGAAATCTCTGGTAAATGGCTTTTCAATAACAGACAGTAAAACCTCAGCTTTTAACGAAAAATGGAAGCCTGTCTGGGGTGAAGTAAAAGAGATTACGAACCATTACAATGAACTGGCGGTTACGTTAACACAGAAAGAAACTAACCGTTATATCATCGTTCGTTTGAGGTTATTTAATGATGGCTTAAGTTTCAGGTATGAGTTTCCTGAGCAGAAAAACCTGGATTACTTCGTTATCAAAGAAGAAAAAACACAGTTTGCGTTAGCAGGTGATCATAAGGCTTTTTGGTTACCTGGCGATTACGATACCCAGGAATATAGTACCGTAACCTCAAACCTATCTGAAGTTCGCGGGAAAATGAAAGAGGCAGTAACGCCAAATGCCTCGCAAACTACTTTCTCTCCAACGGGTTTGCAAACACCTTTAATGATGAAGAGTAAGGATGGTTTGTATATCAATATTCATGAAGCGGCTTTAATTAACTATTCTTTAATGTCACTAAACCTGGATGATAAAAATATGGTGCTTGAATCTTGGCTAACACCTGATGCAATAGGAGACAAGGGTTACATGCAGGCGCCCTGTTTATCGCCATGGAGAACCATCATTGTAAGCGATAAGGCTGGTGATATTTTAACTTCTAAACTAACCTATAACCTCAATGAACCGACAAAATTCAAAGATGTATCCTGGATCAAACCAACAAAATATGTTGGCGTTTGGTGGGAAATGATCACCGGGAAAAGTACCTGGGCTTACAACAATTTAACCAGTGTACAATTGGGTGTAACGGATTATTCAAAAACAAAACCAAATGGCAAACATGCTGCTAATACCGCTCATGTAAAAGAATATATAGATTTTGCAGCGAAGAATGGGTTGGATGCGGTTTTAGTGGAGGGATGGAATGAGGGTTGGGAAGATTGGTTTGGCAAAACAAAAGACTATGTTTTTGATTTCGTAACGCCGTATCCGGATTTTGATGTCCAGGAATTACATCGCTATGCAGCAAGCAAGGGGATTAAAATGATTATGCACCACGAAACTTCTTCATCTGTTCGGAATTACGAGCGCCACATCGATACTGCTTATAAATTTATGAAAGCAAACGGTTATGATGCGGTTAAAAGTGGCTATGTGGGTAATATGATTCCGCGTGGAGAACATCATTATGGTCAGTGGTTAAACAATCATTACTTATTTGCCATTCAAAAAGCGGCGGAATACAAAATTATGGTTAATGCACATGAAGCCGTTCGGCCGACAGGTTTAGCGCGTACTTATCCAAATCTGATTGGAAACGAGTCTGCACGAGGAACAGAATACGAGGCTTTCGGCGGTAACAATGCTGATCATACCACAATTTTGCCTTTTACACGCTTAATCGGAGGACCTATGGACTATACGCCTGGCATTTTTGAGACAAAGGTAAGCGCCTATAATCCGGAAAATAATTCTTTCGTTCATACTACACTCGCCCGTCAGCTGGCGCTTTATGTAACGATGTATAGTCCGTTGCAAATGGCAGCCGATTTACCTGAAACGTATAATAAATATATGGATGCGTTTCAATTTATTAAGGATGTAGCTGTTGATTGGGATGATACTAAAGTTTTGGAGGCCGAGCCTGGAGATTATATTACTTTCGCCCGTAAAGCAAAAGGAAAAGATAACTGGTTTGTTGGACGTACAAATGATGAGGAAGCCCGTACATCCAACATTGATTTTAGCTTTTTGGATGCCGGTAAAAAATATACCGCAACCATTTATGCTGATGCTAAAGATGCGCATTATGAAAAAAATCCAAAGGCCTATACTATCCGCAAAATGGAGGTGACCAATAAAACGAAGTTATCTCAGTATTGCGCTCCAGGTGGTGGATATGCAATTAGCATTATGGCTAAATAGACTTGTAAGTTTAACCGCAAAGGGCACTAAGTTTTTAGCAAAGCGTCGAATAAAAAGTTGGGGAAAATAGAAACTATTGTTGTTTTAAATGATCAAATTATACTTAGTTTTCTTTTTACTTTTCCATTGCGTACTTTGCGTTTGATATCGATACCAAACAAATCATGGCAAAAACTAAAAATCACATTGAACTGCAATTCCTCAGTGAACCATCAGACGTAAACTATGGCGGCAAAGTACATGGTGGAATGATGATGAAATGGATTGATCAGGCGGCATTCGCTTGTGCGTTGCAATGGAGTGATTCTTATTGTGTAACGGTTTATGTTGGTGGTATTCGGTTTTTCAGGCCAGTTCATATTGGTCACCTGGTAAAGATGGAAGCCCGGATTATTTATACAGGCAAAACCAGTATGCACATTGCGGTAGATGCCTATTCTAAACCGGTAGGGAAATCGGATTTTGTGAAAAATACCCATTGCATAATCGTTTTCGTTGCCGTTGATGAGGAAGGACAACCTAAAGTAATCCCATCATTTAAGCCGAAAACAGAAAAGGAAAATGCCATGCACGGCTATGCCATTAAACTCATGGAATTAAGAAAAAGTATAGATAAAGAAATGGAACCTTATATTGCTTAATAAAATATTCATATTATGCCTTAGGTTGAAACCCAAGGCAATTATTGAAAATAATATTTGTTGCATTGCCCCGGGTTTCAACCCCGGGCGATGATATTGTATTAATGATATTCATATTTCTGCCTTGGGTTGAAACCCAAGGCAATTATTGGAAATAATATTTGTTTCATTGCCCCGGGTTTCAACCCTGGGCAATGATATTGTATTAATGATATTCATATTTCTGCCTTGGGTTCAACCCAAGGCAATTAGTGGAAATAATATTTGTTGCGTTGCCCCCGGTTTCAACCTGGGCGATGATATCATTAGAGGTTTTATTCATATTATGCTTTGGGTTGAAACCCATGCAATTATTGAAAATAATATTTGTTGCATTGCCCCGGTTTAAACCCTGGGCGATGATATTGTGTTAAATGATATTCACATTATGCCCTGGGTTAAAACCCAAGGCAATTTAATACAGCGAATCAGCCGACTATAGGGAGCGAAAAGCAAAATTTGCTTCCCTCACCAATTGCACTAATTACCCATATTTTTCCAGATTCTGCTTCAATAAAATCTTTTGAAATCGCAAGTCCAAGTCCTGATCCGGATTTGTTTTGTCCATCGGTGGGAACCTGAAAATAGCGTTCAAACAATCGCTTTTGGTATTTTTCATCGATTCCTTTTCCGTAATCCTGAACAGAGAATTGGATAAATTTATCCTGTTGGAATACATCTATGACTACCTTCGATTTTTCGGAACTGTAACGTAAGGCATTTGATAAAAAGTTAACCAACACCCAGGCTGTTTTCTGAATATCTGCGTTAACCTGAGGGAGGTTTTTATCACAATTAATCTCAAGCTTAATTGACTTTTGTTCTGCCTGAAATTTTACAGCGTCTATTGCGTATTGAACGATGTCTTGAGGTTTAGTGATGGCGAAAGTGAGTTTCAGATTTCCTGTTTCTACCTGCGATAAGTCTAATAACTCACTGGTTATTTTCAGTAACCGATTACTATCTTCCTTAATATGTGTGAGCAATTGAACTTGTTCTTCATTCATTGAGCCCACCCGTTCATCATTCAACAGTTTCAAACTCATTTTAATCGAAGATAATGGGGTTTTGAGTTCGTGCGAAACCGTTGCGATGAAATTTGTTTTTGCTTCATCGAGTTCCTTAAACTGCGTAATATTTTTCAAAACGAAAACGCTCCCTGCAGATCTCACTGGTGATTTTAAGGTTTTTTCCTCCTGATCTTCATAGTTAGGGATGAAGATTTCGCGATGCTCCAGCAAAAAATACGATTCCTTCTCATCAGCATAAATCTTCAAAGTTTTATCTGCTGTTTCTGGCTTGATAATCCGTTTAAGAAGTTCGTTTTTCTTTATCAGTTCGGCAACATTTTGGCCGATAATTTTTTCGGCCTCCAAATTCATCAGCTGTGCTGCCAGGTGATTTAGAAACAGGATCTCACCTTTTTCATTTAGACCGATAATGGCATCCTGCATCTGTGCAATAATGGCTTCAATACGCGATTTTTCTGATTTAATTTTGGATAGGTTACTGTTTTCCCATTCATTCAATTTCACAACCATGCCATTAAAAGCATCGGCTAGCTCCGTAAACTCATCATGGTTTTTAAAATGCAACCTTTGCTTATAATTCTTTTTGCTGATTTGTTTGATGGCAGAGCTAAATTCAGCGAGCGGGTTGGCAACGAAACCCGGGAAATTAACAATAAAAGTGAAGAGAATCAGAAAACTGAGAACTGCAGCGATTGAAATATACAGATTTGCCCTGGCAGATGCTGCATTTGCCATTTCGTTTTTGTCGTAAATGGCTTTCATGTTCACAGTTTCTATTTTTTGAAGTGCCGAGCGAAGCGCCTTGATGCTATTTTCTTGCACGCCTCTGGCTACTGATGTTTTATAGGTGCTTTCCAGCTTTTGAAAGGCTAGTTTTTCACCATTTTCTGTGAGGTTGGTGCCTTCAGCTTTGAGGTTTTGCTCAAAAACCTGTGCTTTTTCAGGAGTTAAAGGAAAAGCATTTTCATCAATTACCTTTCGCATGGTGCTTACATATTTCAGCGACTTATAATTGTCTTTGAGAATGATTTTCGATTTATCTGACAGTTCATTCAGGAGAAATAAAGCGATCAATCCAAAGGACAGAACGATTATAAAGAGAAACCCGAATCCGAGGCGGAGCTTGGTTTTTATTTTCATGGTGATTTTATTTTTAACCGGGATGTTTTATGTTAAATCTGTTGGGTTAACCGCAAAGTGCGCAAAGTTTTTCGCAAAGAATGCAAAGCCAAATTGGGTAAGTTTTGTTTATGTAATTTAACTGCAAAGTTTGCAAGGTTTTTCGGAAAGAAAGGGAAAGCTATTTGCATATTCTTACTGTTAATTTTCTCGTGATTGTTGTTCTTTCCATAACGGACTCCTTTTCCGCAATACTTTTTTTCAAACTTTATTCTTAGCGACCTTTGCGCATTTTCTCCTCATTCTTTGCGGTTAAACCCTCATATTGTAAGGTCAACTTAGTATCACTAAATCAATCTCCTTTGCCGCTAAATTACGTAACAGCTGATTAAATATCGCGGTTCGCATGATCACCTGAAAAATATTTAAATGTGGCTTGCCAATGCAAATGGTGGTGATTTCTTTTTCTGCTGCCATGTCAATAATTGTTTGTGTGATTTGATTGCTTTTTATTTTAATCAGTTCTGCACCTAACTCTGTGGCGAGTTTGAAATGGTTAATCAGATATCGTTGCTTATCGAGTTTAATTTTATCAAAACTTTCAGCATCGCTCTGCACATATAATACAATCCATGGCGAACGGTAGTAAGAAGCCAATCTCGCAGTTTTTCGAATCACTATACCTGCGGTTTCGGCATTGGAAGAAATACAGGCTAAGAATTTTTCGGTTCTCAATTTAATCGATTTTGGAATTTCGATCTGAATTTTTCGCTCTACCTGGTGTACTACTTCCTTCAATGCCAGTTCCCTGAGCTGTAAAATTTTATCGGCTTGGAAAAAGTTTTTTAAGGCATTTTGAATCTTCGATTGGTCATAAATTTTGCCTTCTTTCAAACGTGTCACCAATTCATCAGCCGTTAAATCGATGTTCACAATTTCATCCGCAAGTTCTAAAATCTTATCCGGAATTCTTTCGCTTACATTTACGCCTGTGATGTGTGTTATTTCTTCATTAATGCTTTCCAGATGCTGGATATTAACCGCTGAAATCACACTGATTCCCGCTTCCAGCAAATCAAAAACATCCTGCCAGCGTTTGGCATTCTTACTGCCTTCAGCGTTAGTATGCGCCAACTCATCAACCACAACAATTTCCGGATGACGATTTAAAATGCCCTGCAAATCCATTTCATCAATTTCCTTCCCCCTGTAGAAAATGTTTTTTCTCGGAATTATAGGCAATCCCGCAACCAAAGCTTCGGTTTCTGCTCTTTTATGGGTTTCCACATAACCAATGCAAATATCGATTCCATTACGCAACAAGGCGTGGGCTTCTTGCAACATCCGATAAGTTTTGCCCACACCAGCGCTCATCCCAATATAAATCTTGAGTTTGCCCCGCCTCGATTTTTGAATAAGTCCAAGGAAGTGTTTAACCGAATTTTCTTTTTCTTGCATTGATATTTGCTGGTTTTATTAGAAAGCGACCGCTATGCTGGCTGTTAAAGTGGTATTTGCATTAACCTGACCGCCCTCACGGACGAAGATCTTATCTTTACTATCATAGGTTTTTCCTTCTATACGGATCACTGCATTTTGAATCGGTGAATAATCAACGTTTAAAGAATAACCTTTAGTTCTGAACCCGTTAGGCGTTCCGCTGGAAATAAAAATACCGTTTTTATCTTCATAATATTCAAATCTACCGGCAACCGCCCATTTTGGTGCAAATTTGTATTGTGCAATTGCTACAGGCGAAATGACTTCATTTTTATCGTTACTTCCTTTTTCTTTCTGCTGCGTGCCATAGTCAAATCCCATTGTTAAACCAAAATGATCAGTAAGTTGAAAAATGCCGTAAAAATTATGATATAAACGATTTACACGAACAGAATCGGCACCTTCAGTACCCAGGTAGTTGCTGTAATTTACGGTGATTTTATCTGTTGGCTTCCAGGTCAACTGTAGTCCTCCAGCAGGTTTATTATTGCCGTTTACCCGGGTTATTCTTTGCCAGCCGTTAAGGTAAAGTAGCGAAGCGGTAAGTTTACCATCTTTGGTGCCATAGGTAATTTTAGCTCCGGATTCATAATAAGGCGTATTCTCGGAAGCAATATTTCGGGTTAGAACCCAGCAATCTTTGGAAATCGCGCCTTCGAAACCAATATGAGATGCGAAAATTCCGGCATCAATCCATAAGTTTTCTGTTTTAGATAATTTTACTCCGGCATTTGCTTCAAAAACATTTTTTAATACACCCGGCTCTGCAGATAAGTTGGCGTTCGCATAGGTTCCGGCCATTACTGCCAGGTTCGCGCGGATCGAACCACTGTCGTATGCAGCTTTGATGAAGCCTAAATTCAGATTCACTTCATTTGTGCGGTTATGGGAATAAATAAAGCCAGGGCGGTTATGATCTGACGGTTTATTAAAATCATAACTGTAATAGGTTTCTAAGTAGCCAGAGAATTTTACTTTGGGTTCTTCCTGGGCAAAAGCAGTTAAGCCTGCAGTTAATGTGGTGATAAGCGTGATTATTTTTTTCATTTTGATAAAGTGATTTTCCTTGGGGGTGATTACACGGATAATATGATTACACCGATGTTAAGTGATTTTAAAGTTTTTAAGGCGATCGTCATTGCTGAGGAACGAAGCAATCCTATAACTAGGGGTTACAGCAATTGCGTTAAGATTGAGAGGTCCTACAAATTATCTAATGCTAAATTTAATTTCAATACATTTACTGATGAAGGGCCGAACAAGCCTAATAATGGTTTTATCGTATTCATGGCAACCAATTCTTTTACTTTTTGCTCGCTTATTTTACGGGCTTTGGCTACTCTTGTAACCTGAATGGCGGCACCTTGCTCAGATATGTTAGGGTCTAAGCCACTACCAGATGCAGTGACCATGTCTGCAGGGATATCTGATTTTTTCAAACCAGCGTTATATTTCAAGAGGGTGTCAATTCTGGACTGAACATCTTTTAAGTAATCCGGATTTGATGGGCCTTTATTTGAACCTGCGGAACCTGCAGCGTTGTAACCTACAGCTGATGGTCTGCCAGAGAAATATTCTGGTTTGGTAAACGATTGACCGAGCAAAGCATAACCTATCGTTTTGCCATTTTTAGTGATTTTTTCTCCACCGCCATTTCCTTTAGAAAATTTGCCTGCAAGCGCAATGCTGATGGGGTAGATGATACATAATAGTACGATTAGAACCAAGGTTAAGCGTAATGATGGTATGATGTATTTTTTCATGATATTTTAATTTTTAAAGATTTCTTTGAGAATATATTTTAGGAAATAGGTGTTAGGAAATAGGGAATGGGTTTAAGGGAATAGGAATCAGCTGTTAGGAAATGGATTTAATAGGAGGTATTTATATTGTTTTTATCCTTTTGTCCTTCTATCTTGATCTGTTCGTTACCTATTTCTTATTTTTCCATTTGTCTATTTCCTATTTCCCACTTACTATTTTTCATTTCCTTCTATCTATTTCCCATTTCCCCTCTTGTCTGTTTCCTGTTTTAAACGAATAATCCAATGACGAGGTCAATTAGTTTGATGCCTATAAATGGCGCCACAACACCGCCGATTCCATAGATAAATAAGTTTCTTCGAAGTAAAGCGGTAGCACCGATAGGTTTATAAGCCACACCTTTCAAAGCCAGTGGAATTAAGATCGGAATGATGATTGCATTGAAAATAACCGCCGACATAATTGCGCTTTCCGGTGAATGTAAACCCATGATGTTCAAACGTTGCAATGCTGGAATGGAGGCAATAAATAGTGCCGGAACAATGGCAAAGTATTTCGCTACATCATTGGCAATGGAGAAAGTTGTGAGCGTTCCCCTGGTAATTAACAGCTGTTTACCAATTTCTACGATTTCGATTAACTTGGTAGGGTCGTTATCTAAATCGACCATGTTTCCTGCTTCTTTTGCCGCCTGCGTTCCACTGTTCATGGCCACGCCAACATCAGCTTGTGCAAGTGCCGGTGCATCATTTGTACCATCGCCCATCATGGCGACCAATTTTCCTAAAGCCTGTTCATCTTTAATGTAGTTCATTTTATCTTCAGGCTTTGCCTCTGCAATAAAATCATCTACACCAGCTTTTTCGGCAATGTATTTGGCCGTTAACGGATTATCGCCAGTAACCATTACGGTTTTTACGCCCATTTTTCTCAGACGTTCGAACCGTTCGCTGATGCCTGGTTTGATAATATCCTGCAGCTCGATTACGCCTAAGGCTTTTTCATTTTCTGAAACCACTAGGGGCGTTCCGCCGTTGGTAGCAATAGCCTTAACATGGTCCTCAATATCTGATGGGAAAATATTTCCTGCTTTCTCAACGATGTTTCTGATCGAATCAAAAGCACCTTTTCTAATTCGCCTGCCATCAAGGGTATCTAATCCGCTGGAGCGGGTTTCTGCGGTAAATTTGATAAATGTAGAACCATCCGGAGTTCCGGTAATTTTAAAACCTTGCTCGGCAGCTAATTCGATGATTGATTTTCCCTCTGGGGTTTCATCAGCCAAAGAACTTAATACACAGGCATCGGTAAAGTTTTTGATCATCACACCTGCTGTTGGGTAGAAGTTGGTTGCTTTCCGGTTTCCGATGGTGATGGTTCCGGTTTTATCCAAAAGCAAGACGTCAATATCGCCAGCTGTTTCTACCGCTTTACCTGATTTGGTAATTACATTCGCTCTTAACGCCCTGTCCATTCCGGCAATCCCGATGGCAGATAATAAGCCACCAATTGTGGTTGGGATTAAACATACGAATAATGAAATTAACGCAGCAATGGTAATAGGGGTATTGGCGTAATCGGCGAATGGTTTCAGCGTTACGCAAACGATAATAAATACCAGGGTAAAGCTTGCCAGCAGGATGGTTAAGGCAATTTCATTTGGCGTTTTCTGACGTGACGCACCTTCCACCAAAGCAATCATTTTATCGAGAAAGCTTTCACCCGGAGCCGTGCTTACCTGCACTTTGATTTCATCAGACAATACCTTTGTACCGCCGGTAACCGATGATTTATCGCCACCTGACTCACGAATTACGGGCGCAGATTCACCGGTGATGGCAGATTCATCGATCGTTGCAATTCCTTCGATAATTTCTCCATCCGTTGGGATGGTATCGCCGGTTTCGCAAATAAAGATATCGCCCTTTTTTAACGAGTTTGATGAACGGATTTCAAATGAGCCATTCTCCAAAAGTACTTTGGCAGGTGTTTCCTCTCTTGTTTTGCGTAAGCTATCAGCTTGCGCTTTACCTCTTGCTTCGGCAATAGCCTCTGCAAAATTCGCAAAAAGAACAGTGAGCAACAGAATTAAAAAGATAAAGAAGTTATAAAGCGGTGAACCTTGTCCGCTATGGCCGAAAGAATAAACAGTAACATAAGCCATTACGAGGGTTCCGATTTCAACGGTAAACATTACCGGGTTGCGAACCATTACCCGAGGGTCTAATTTGATGAAAGATTGTTTCAATGCAGTTTGCACTAAAGCAGGTTCGAACAATTTATTATTGGGTTTCATTTTATTTAATTAGGTGATTTCACAGATTTAAAATGATTTCACAGATTAATTTTTCAAATCGGTCAGGCTAAACTTTCTTAATAGAATCTCGGATTAAGAAAGCTTAACTCGGCTTCAGAATTTATTTAAGCATAGTAAAATATTCTGCAATCGGGCCTAAGGCGAGCGCAGGGAAATAAGATAATGCGGTTAATACCAGGATCACGGCGAATGTCATCAGTGCAAAAGTTTTCGTGTCGGTTTTTAAAGTACCAGCCGATTCAGGAATGAATTTTTTGCTTCCTAACAAACCTGCAATCGCCACCGGACCGATAATAGGCAGGAAGCGTCCGAGGAAGATAATTACACCTGTCAACACGTTCCAAAATACGTTATTGTCGCCGAGCCCTTCAAAACCAGAGCCGTTGTTTGCATTTGAAGAAGTAACCTCGTAAAGCATTTCGGAGAAGCCGTGAAAGGCTGGATTGTTTAACCAGGCTTTCGGTTGAACCGCCCAGGCTGCATCGCCATGATTAGTAAAAACATAAGTAGCAATTGCTGTTCCAGCTAAGATTAAAAATGGACTTAACAAAGTGATGATGGCGGCAATTTTGATTTCTCTTGCCTCTACTTTATGGCCTAAAAATTCTGGAGTTCTACCCACCATTAATCCTGAAATGAATACGGCAATAATCAGGTAGACAAAATAATTTAGCAAACCAACGCCGCAGCCACCGTAAATGGCATTAATCATCATGGCGAGCAGTTGCCATAAGCCCGTTAATGGCATAGTACTGTCGTGCATCCCATTCACCGAACCCGTAGAAATTACGGTAGTTAATGTGCTCCAGTAAGCCGTTGCCGCAGGGCCGAATCTTACTTCTTTCCCCTCCATAGCGCCTGTTGCTTGTGAGATTCCCATCTTTGCCAAAGCAGGATTACCAGCTAACTCGGAAGTGATGGTTGGAATCATCAGCATAAATAAGCCAATCGTCATCACCCCAAAGATGGTCCATGCTAATTTTTTTCTGCGGATGAAGTAGCCAAAAGCGATGATCATGGCAATCGGAATGATGGTTTGCGCAATCATTTCCACCATATTGGTTAAGTAGCTTGGGTTTTCGAATGGATGGGCAGAATTTGCACCAAAATACCCACCACCATTCGTTCCCAAATGTTTTATGGCAATTAGCTGTGCCGCCGGACCGCGTGAAACATTCACGGTATCGCCTTGCATAGAAATGAACTGGTCTTTGCCTTCATAACTTGCTGGTGTACCATTAAATGTTAATATTAAGGCAATCACCATTGATAGAGGCAATAATAAGCGGGTAATTGCTTTAACAAAAAACTCCCAGAAGTTACCAAGCTGTGTAGCTGTTTTATCTCTAAAAGCTTTAAATAAAACCACTGCTGCGGAAATCCCGGTAGCAGCACTTACAAATTGTAGAAACATCAGTACGAATTGCTGGGTAAGGTAGCTTACGCCACTTTCGCCAGAATAGTGTTGAAGGTTACAATTGGCTACAAAACTAACGATCGTATTGAAAGCCAGATCGGGCGTCATGCCTGGATTTCCATCAGGATTAAAAGGCAGTTTATCTTGAAAAATTAAAACAAAAAAACCATAAACCAGCCACAATAGGTTAAGGGTGAGCAATGCTTTTAATTGTTGTTTCCAGTTCATCTGTTCCTTCACATTGATGCCTGAAAGCTTATAGATAATGTTTTCTAATGGTTTTAAAAAGTCTGTCCAGACTTTTTCTCCTGCAAAAACCTTTGCCAAGTATTTCCCTAAAGGGATGGCTATAACTAAGGTGAGCAGGAAGGTGGCAATAATGCCGGTTAATTCAGTGTTCATTGTTTTTGTTTTTTAAAGAGAAGCAGATTTTTGATGTAGGAAATGGATTTCAGGGAATAGGAAGTAGATTTTAGAAAATGGAATATAGGTGTTGAGCCATTTCTTAGTTTTCTTATTGGCTATTATCCGTTTCCTATTTTCAATTTCCGGCTTTCAATTTCTCTTTCCATTTTTGTATTAAAATTTTTCTGGTTTAATCAACACGTAAATCATATAGATAAATACGGCGATTGCGATGATAAATAGTGCTAACATTTTCTTAGATTTTTTCGAACCAATCGATAGAGAGGTAAGTTGCCCAGCAGAGCAGGATTAAAAGGAGAAACAGGATAATTGTCATAACTTATTGATTTATGAAATGCCTGTTGCCAACTCTTGTGCCGCTGATACCTGCTTTTTTGTAACTGGTTGATTAGGTGCAGTTAGTTCTTGTTTCTGGTAGCAATCGAAATTTTAGGCATAAAAAAACCCTTCCGTTTTGGAAGGGTTTTTATCGTTTCGGAGGATAGGTTAAAATATTATGATAAACTAAAACTTCCCTTTCTGATTTAACAAAGCGAAATACTTATCTAATTTAGTACCGAGAGATTTCTCCATGGATGCTTTAAAATCGGCAGGGGTAGGGTGTTTATTTTTCCACTCTTTAAAATAATCCTGAAATGCTTTGTCGAACTTTTCCTGTCCGATTTGTGACTGCAAAAGGTATAGCCATAATGCCGTTTTAGCATAAGAAATCAGGCCATACTCTTCCGAGGTTTTGAAATCCGCCGCAGGGGTTTCAATTGCAGATTCCATTGGCACATTTGCTAATGCACCGTAAATGCTGGATAAAAACTGATCGGTAGGTAAAGCTTTAATTTTCTCGGGGATGGCATCGCCGAAAATAGAATTTGATTTGTACTTCTCTGCTTCGTATCTAAACTGATAAAAAGTATTGAAGCCTTCATCCTGCCAGGTATGGATTCTTTCATTACTGCCAAGCATACTCATGAACCAGTTGTGGCCAACCTCATGTGTGATCACGCCATCTAAGGTTTCCTTTTTCGCATCCGGACTGGTAATCAGGGTAATTGTAGGATATTCCATCCCTCCACTGGCATTATTTTTCGGCCCTTCTATGGCTTGTACCACCGGATATTCGTATTCACCAATCCACTGACTATATTTTTTGGTGGCATCTTTAATGTAATCAATACTGTTTACCCAAAGCGTATTCTTCTTGTTGTGGTAATAGCTGAAAGCATCAACAACTTTGCCCGATGCCAATTGAACAGTATCGTATTGAATAACAAGATCTTTATCCGCAAACCATGCGAAATCCGGTACATTACGAATGGAATAAGTAAGCGTTTTATTCTCTGATTTTTGAATAGGACTGTAAATTGTTGGCTGATTGCTGCGATTAGCCGTGTTTTTTAGGCCTATAGATTTATATGCTTTTAGCTCATCAGCATTTTGTAATGTGCCCGTTGCGCCCACTACGTAGGCAGAAGGAAGGGTAATGTTTACCTTGTAATCTGCATATTCGCTGTAAAATTCGCCCATATCCAGGTATGGAAATTCATGCCAGCCATTTCTATCGAACACTGCTGGCTTTGGATACCATTGCGTGATCATAAATTCTGTATCGGCATAACCTGAACGCGAAAAATAACTTGGAAGTTGAACATTGAAATCTGTTGAGATGGAAATGGAATCTCCGGATTTTAACGGATTTGGCAATAAAACTTTAATGATATCAATATATTCAGGATTTGGATGTGCTTCCGTTTTGGCTGCTTTGCCATTCACTTTAAAGTTCAACCCGTCTATACTGCCATAAGTTACATTTTTCAGTTTTTCCTTGCGGGAGGTATCATTTCTGATCTGCTTAAAAAGTGCCGTCGATTCATTTTTATAGGCATTTGGCCAGATGTGAAACCAGATAAAATCGAGTGTTGTTGGGGAATTATTCTTATAGATAATAGTTTCCGAACCCTTTAATGATTTATTCTTATCATTTAAAGTGACATCAATATTGTACGTTAATTTTTGCTGGAAGTAGTTTTCCTGGGCAAAAATCGAAAAAGATAGAGTTGATAATAATAAAGTTAGAATGTATTTATGCATAAGTTTTTAATGGTAATCTATTTGTGATTTTTTTTTTAATATTCCCTTAAAATGGAGAATAGTTCGAATTTTAAACGTGTTGAAAATCTATTTATTTCTTTCTTGCTGAAGCATGGGATTCCGAGCCTGATGTAAAATGGCGATGATTATGATCTTACCAAGTTTATTGTCAATAATAAAATAGATCGAATATGGAAAAACAGCCGAGTTAATTGAACGGACGTTTTTATACCTGACTTCGTAAATTTCAGGATTTTTTTGGAGTTTGGTAATTGCCTTTTTGATTTACTGAGCAAGACGCTTTTCTAATCCCGGGGTTTGATTTTTGTACCATTCTTTAGCCGCGCTAATGTCTACCTTAACTTCATCATAAAAATGTACATTGTAGTCCATTTTTATCGATCCAGTTCTTTGATGAGCAGGGATAAAGATTGTGTTTTCTTTGAATCTTCGGAAAGAGATTGCAATCTCGTATCTAAAATTTCTTTATGCCATTCCGGTAAAGAAATGTCAAAAGACTCTACTTCTGGGTACCTGTTTTTAATCTTCTCCCACTCTTCGATAGAAAGTTGTACAGCCGTAATTTGACCATGCTCATTTGATAAATATTGAATGCTCATATAACAAATTTAACTATTTTTTCCAAAAGACCTTTCACCCCATTCTGATTAAATTTCCAAAATCCCGTATTCTTCTATTTTACGATAAAGTGTCGTCAATCCGATTCCCAATAGTCTGGAAGTTTCTGTTTTATTGCCTTTCGTATGGATCAACACTTTTTGAATGTGTTGTTTTTCTACCTGTTGAAGGTTAAAATTATTTGGAACAGGCGCGAATTCAAAAAACTCCGGCGGCAAGGCTGATAGGTTCAGCTCATCTCCATCAGATAAGATGACCAAACGTTCTATCACGTTTTTGAGTTCCCGGATGTTGCCACGCCACTGATATTTTTCAAAAATATCCAGAATTTTATCATCGAGGTGAAGTGAAGTCCGGTTGGATTTAGTAGCATATTCTTTAAGATAGTACTTCGCCAACATTGGAATATCGGCCTTACGTTCCCGCAGCGGCGGAAGCATAATTGTAAAAACTGAAAGGCGGTAATACAAATCAGAACGAAACTTTCCAGATGCTGCGTCTGCTTTTAAATCTTTATTGGTGGCTGCGAGAATACGGACATTTACCTGCTGCGTGTGTGTATCCCCAACCTTGATAAAACTTTGGTTTTCCAATACACGCAAAAGCTTGGCTTGTAAGTCGAGATTCATTTCACCAATTTCATCCAGAAAAAGTGTTCCGCCGTTGGCCTCTTCCAATAAGCCTTTTTTATCTTTATTTGCGCCGGTAAAAGCACCAGCCTTGTAACCAAATAATTCACTTTCCAGTAAATCAGGACTGAAGCCACTACAGTTCAAGGCTACAAAAGGCTTGGCTGCCCGCGGGCTTTCATAGTGAATGGATTGTGCAAAAACTTCTTTTCCTGTTCCGGTTTCACCTAAAAGCAAAACGGTGGTATCGGTTTGACTTACCCTTTTAGCTAAATCAATGGCTTCGTTTAGTTTCTTCGATTGCCCAATGATGGTATTGAATTGGTGTTTGCCGGCAATCTTCTGCGATAATTCTGCCACCCTTTGCTGCAGATTGGCTTTTTCAATGGCTTTGTAGAGTAAGGGAATAATTTTATCGTTATCATCACCTTTCACCAGGTAATCAAAGGCGCCGTTTTTAATGGCTAGAACACCATCAGAAATTGTTCCGTAAGCGGTAAGATTAATCACTTCTACATAGGGTTTTAGTAATTTTATGTCTTTTACCATTGCCACACCATTCACATCGGGCAGTTTTACATCACTGATAACAATGCTTACATCGTTATTTTTAAGGAGTTTCAAACCCTCTTTACCTGTAGCCGCCTGCAATGTTTTAAAACCCTCTAACTCAATTATTCTGGAGAGTAAACTGCTAATTTTTTTTTCATCATCAATGATGAGGATGATCCCGTTCATAGGTTGGAAATAAGTTGCAATATTAAGGATTAAAAAAATGAATCAACAGCAATAACGATATAATCTATTGTGCATTTTTATCGTTCGAGCCGATTCTTTGCGGGCAATCTGTGCACCACCCAATCATAATGAGAAAAAGCTTTTCATTTTGGTGTGTTTTATAATCCAGCTAATCATTTAAATTGTTGTTTAGTGTATTTAATTGTTAGATAATCAGTTTATTACGTGTTTACTTGTTGCGAGGCATTTGCTTTGTATAGGTGGGTTATGAAATTTAAATAAAAATGAATAATCCAATAATATTTGTTCGCATTGCAACAAAGGAAGATGCGATTTACACTGCTGAAATTGTGAATGAAACCCTGAACTCCGCAATCATCAGGGGATCTGGGATCTCTAAAAGAACGCCCGAATCGATTATCGAAAAGATGGAAGCAGGCAAAGGCGTAATTGCCTTAACCAGTGATGGCGAGTGGGTAGGTTTCTCCTATTTTGAAACCTGGGAAAATGGGAACTTTATCTCTAATTCCGGATTAATTGTAAAGCCAAAGTTCAGGAATTCCGGTGTAGCCAAATCCATTAAAAACCGAATTTTTAACCTGTCCCGCCGTCAATTCCCTCATGCAAAAATATTTAGCATCACCTCTGGTGCAGCAATCATGAAAATGAACAGTCAACTAGGTTTTGAGCCCGTAACTTTTGATCAGATTACTACAGACGAAGCCTTTTGGGCAGGTTGTGCAAGCTGTACCAACTTTGATATCCTGGAAAGAAAAAAGCGTTGCAACTGCCTGTGTACGGCGATGTTATTTGATCCGCAACACATTGGTCAGCTCATCGCGCAAACTGCTTCAAAAGAGAAAAAACAACATTCATTAGCAATCCATTAAACTAATTTACCATGAATATTTCAGATCAACAGGTCGCGACAGCGCCCGATTTAAATCTGCTTTACAATGAGGCAATCAACCTTCTGACCACTTTAATCAGTATTCCTTCTTTCAGCGGTGCTGAAGACAAAACTGCCGATGAGATCGAATCGCATTTAAGGAAACATCAGATTAGCACCATCCGAAAGCAAAATAATGTGTGGTGCTACAATAAGTTTTTTGATCAGCATAAGCCAACCATCTTACTCAATTCGCATCACGATACCGTAAAACCAAACGAGCAATATACGCGTGACCCGTTTGCGGCTGTTGTATACGATGATAAGTTGTATGGCCTCGGGAGCAATGATGCCGGTGCCGCTTTAGTGTCGTTAATCTCTACATTTGTCTACTTTTATGCTGTAGAAGATTTGCCTTTTAATCTTTGTTTGGCCGCAACAGCGGAAGAGGAAACTTCAGGTGGAAACGGAATTAAATGTATTCTTGAGGAGTTGAAACCAATTTCTTTTGCCATTGTTGGTGAACCTACAAACATGCAAATGGCAATTGCTGAAAAAGGTTCTATGGTGATAGATTGTACTGCGAAAGGTCGTTCAGGCCATGCTGCCAGAGAAGAAGGAGACAATGCAATTTATAAAGCGATGAGAGATATCGCCTGGTTTTCGAGCTATCGGTTTCCAATTGAAGATGGCGCGCCGCAACCTGTAAAAATGAGCGTAACGCAAATAGATGCAGGCATGCAACATAACATTGTTCCCGGCTGTTGCCATTTTACAGTAGATATCCGGTTCGATCATAATTATACTTCCAGAGAAATCCTCAATACCATTATTAACCACACGATTTCGGGTTTCAATGTGCGTCCAAATATTTTGCAGCCATCCCATATCGATTTATTGCACCCTCTTGTGGTAGCAGGCATAAGTTTAGGCAGAAAAACCTATTTATCGCCCACCAGTTCAGATCAGGGTTGGTTGGATATGCCGTCGGTAAAAATGGGGCCAGGAGAATCTGCAAGATCGCATACAGCGGATGAATTTGTTTACATTGAAGAAATTGAAGAGGGAATAACCCTCTATATCCGTTTATTGGAATCGCTTTTTAAGCAAGGAGCGTAAGCTTTATGTACTTTTTCGCTTACGGCCGCTTTAAATAAATCCTTTTTGAGCATATTTGGCTTCATAAACCAAATGCTATGTTCAAAAGACTAACCCTTATATTCATCCTCGGTATTTTTGTGAGTTTTTGCTCGGCCCAACAAGTTCGCCCATCAAAATCCTCAGAAATTTATCGTGAACTGAAAACGCTAAAGCACCTTGCGAAGGTGCTTTATTTGGCAGCTCACCCGGATGATGAAAATACAGGCTTGCTTTCGTGGTTAATTAATGAGCAAAACGTAGAAACAGGGTATCTATCGCTTACCAGGGGTGATGGCGGGCAAAACCTCTTAGGCACTGAACAGGGCGCTGCGCTGGGTTTGATCAGAACCCATGAACTTTTAGAAGCCCGTAAACTGGATGGTGCACAGCAGTTTTTTACACGTGCTATCGATTTTGGCTTTTCCAAAAATACGGATGATACCTTTAAACAATGGGATGCAGATAGCATAACGGCTGATGTGGTTTGGGTAATTAGAAAATTCAGACCAGACGTGATTATCTGCAGGTTCCCGCCAACAGCTGCGGCAGGGCATGGACAACATGCAGCTTCTGCAGTGGTAGCAGAAAAGGCTTTTAAACTAGCGGGAGATAGAAATGCTTTCCCAGGCCAGCTCAAATATGTTAATATTTGGCAGCCGAAAAGATTGGTTTGGAATACCTTCCGTTTTGGCTCGGTAAATACCACCGCAGAAAGCCAGTTGAAGGCAAACGTTGGTCAGTATGATGCCCAACTGGGAATGGGTTACGGTGAACTGGCAGGTTTAAGCAGAAGTTTACATAAAAGTCAGGGTGCAGGTACACAATCGGTAGCTGGGGTGAGAACAGAATATTTTACACCCGTTTTAGGCGATCCGGCTAAGGTTTCGCTGTTCGATAGAATTCCCATGAATTGGTCTGAAAAAGGCGTTAATGATTTGGATGAGTTAATCGATATTGTGCTTTTGTCTTTCGATTACAACCATCCTGATCAGAGTTTACATGGATTACTCATGTTGCGTAAAAAAATTGCGGAGCTGCAAGACCTAAACCTAAGAAAAGATAAATTAGCTGCAATTGACCATATCATTTTAAGCTGTACCGGCTTTATGGGGGAGGTGGTAACTAACCAGGCAGAAGCCATTGCCGGTAAAAGTTATAGTTTCCGCTTAAATGTGATTGCAAGATCAGCAACTCCGGTACTTTTGGAGCAGGTAAACTGGATTAATCAGACTGATCATTTAAATAGAAGAGTTTCCGGAGATTCTTTGTTAACCATCGAACGTAAAATTCAGATCCCGTCAGGTACAGCTTTAACGGAACCCTATTGGTTGGAAAAACCTGCGAAGAATCCCGCAACTTTTAGTGTAGTGAATGATACCTTGATTGGTTTGGCTGAAAATGAATCTGGATTAAATGTGACGCTAGCACTTAAAATCGGTACGGAGAAATTTAGCGTAAAACTGCCGCTATCTTTTAAAAAGTTAGATCCGGTTAAAGGTGATGTGGTAGAGCAGCTGAGAATTGTTCCTGCGCTCGACTTAGCATTTGCCGAACCTGTTTATTTTGCAAAGGAGAAGGAAGGCTTGACCGTTACATTGCGGTTAAAAGCCAATCAATATATTAATTATGGAAGTGTAACTTTCAAAATTGGAGATATCCCGATTAAAACTTTTACCGGAATCAATTTGCCAGATAATACGGTTACGATTAAAGATTTTTTAATTCCTGCGGAAGATTTATCGAAAATTAAAACGAGTCAGAATAAGCTGGAGGCAGTTTTCTCGGCTGAGAATAATAATTTCAGTAAAGGACAGATATTAATCCAATATCCGCATTTACCTTCTTTACAATATTTTGTTCCCGCGGCTACCTGGTTGTTAAAAGGTGATATTAAGGTACTGGCAAAGAAAGTGGGGTACATTCAGGGCGCAGGAGACCTGATTCCAGAGTTTCTGCGTCAGGCTGGTTTGCAGGTTGATGTCTTAACAGAGGCTGACATACTTAATCCTACAAAGTTAGCCACGTATGATGCTGTGGTAACTGGTGTCCGCGTAATCAACACTGAGAAACGAATTAAAAACTGGCAACCTGCATTAAAAAGCTACGTGGAAAACGGTGGTACAATTGTGATGCAGTATAATACCACTCAGGATATGACCCTGCAGGATTTTGGTATTTATCCTTTGAGCATTAGCGGAAAAAGAGTTACCGAAGAAAATGCTGCGCTGAAGTTTCTGATTCCAAATCATAAACTTTTAAACTATCCCAATAAGATTACGGCTACAGATTTTAATGGCTGGGTGCAGGAGCGTGGTGCTTATTTCCCGGATAAATGGGATGATAAATATGAAGCACTTTTTGAAATGAACGATACCGGAGAGGAACCCTTAAGGGGATCAACCTTATATGCGAAATATGGAAAAGGGAACTTTATCTATTCGCCACTGGCATTTTTCAGGCAGTTGCCCGCGGGTAATGTAGGTGCAGCAAGGTTATTCTTTAATTTTATATCGGCAGGGAAATAGCTATTCTCTATCGGTTGGTTTTCTATTTTTTTACAGGTCTGGTGTCTCACCAACCGGAATTAGCTTAGTGGTTTAAATTCTGTTGGTGAGACACCAACCGATAGGCTGATGGAGGGAGCATGTTGGAATCGGTAATTTTTTATCTGTCCGGTGCCTCATCCACCGGGAACTAGCTAGTGACTTAACTTTGAAAGGAAATGGATGAATTATCGAGTCAACTAGATGATCTATGTCAATTTTGTTTTGACTTTCCAGTCTGCAATTGTAAATAGAATATTTGCATTCTTTTGTTTAAATTTGAGATATGAATACGATGCGAATTGATATATTAAACCCAAAAGCAACTCAACTTTTGAGAGAATTAGAAGCACTTAATTTAATTGCAATTCAAGATACTTCTCAAGATAGTTTCGCAGGTGTACTTGAAAAACTTAGAGCTAAATTTAAGTCAGTTCCTTCTATGGAAGAAATCACAACTGAAGTTGAAATTGTACGATCTAAGCGATATGCAAACTCAGAAGAGTAAAATTATCATCGATACTAATCTTTGGGTTAGCTTTCTAATTACCAAAGATTTTTCTGAGCTTGATGACATTATTTTTTCTAAAAAGGCTGTATTAATATTCAGTAGTGAACTGCTTAATGAATTTTTGGAAGTAACAAATCGTCCAAAACTTAGAAAATATTTTGTTAAGGAAAATTTAGAGGCACTTCTAGAAACTATTGAAGAATATGCAGAATTTGTAGAAGTGAAAAGTAGCACAAGCTATTGTCGTGATGAAAAAGATAATTTTCTAATTTCTCTTTCTGTTGATAGCGATGCAGATTTTTTGTTAACCGGAGATCAGGATTTACTAATTCTTAATCCTCATGGAAAAACAAAAATCATGACTATATCTTCTTTTATGAACGAAGAATTTCAAGTTATTTTGAATAAATAATTAGTTTTCTCGCTTCCACAGGTTGTTCCAAAACTCAAGATTTCACCAGTCAGGTGTCTCGCTAACGTGAACATTCCAAGTAAACATTACCAATACATACGCTTATCAACTTATATTAGTAATTTTAAATTTTGTTGTGAGAAACCAAATGACAGCATCAATCTCATCATCATTATTAATCAAATGAACAATCAGCTTAAAAACTGGAACACCTGGTACATCCTACTCGCATTAGCTTTGGTGTTTCAGGTTGTATTTTATTATTTCTTCACGAAATTCTGGGCATGAGTAATATCGATTGGTGCGTGCTCATTTTTACTTTACTCGCCGTTGTGGTTTACGGCATTTTCATCGGCCGCGGACAAAAAAGTAACGAATCTTATTTAAAAGCGGATAGTAAAATGCCCTGGTACATTGTGCTGCTGGGCATTATGGCCACACAAGCCAGTGCCATTACCTTTTTATCTGCACCAGGTCAAGCCTATAACGATGGGATGCGTTTCGTGCAATACTACTTTGGTTTGCCATTGGCGATGATTGTAATTTGCATCACCTTCATTCCGATATTTCAAAGGCTGAATGTTTATACTGCGTACGAATATCTGGAAAACCGATTTGATAAAAAAACCAGGGTTCTAACTTCTTTACTTTTCTTATTTTCCAGGGGTTTATCTACAGGAATCAGCATTTATGCACCGAGTATTATTTTATCGAGCGTATTAAACTGGAACATTTACTTAACGAATGTTTTAACTGGCGGAATCCTTTTAATTTACACTTATATCGGTGGTGCCAAGGCTATTGCACACACGCAGAAATTGCAGTTCCTGATCATTCTGGGTACCATGGCTTTTGCTGGTTATTTATTGGTGCAGAACATGCCAAACGGAGTTGGTTTTGGTGATGCGCTTTATCTCGCCGGTAAATCCGGAAAACTAAATGTGATCACCACAGATTTCGACTGGAAAGATAAATACAATATTTGGAGTGGTTTAATTGGAGGCTTCTTCCTGGCGCTTTCTTACTTTGGTACCGATCAGAGTCAGGTAGGGCGATACATCACTGCGAAAGATAATACCAATGCAAAAATGGGTTTGTTGTTAAACGGTTTGGTTAAAATACCCATGCAATTTGCCATTCTTTTAATTGGTGCATTACTGTTTGCCTTCTTTTCTCTAAAACCAGCACCCATTTACTTCAACGAGCGATCTTATCAATATCTGAAGGAAACCAAACCGGAGCAGGCAGCAGTTTTTGAAAAGGAACATCAGGCTTTGGCCGAAAAATTTAATACTCAATCTCAGGCAATCCTGGCACATAAAGAAAGTCGTTCACCGGAATTAAATACCGCTATCGCAGATTTCAAGGCAACTCAAAAAGATGTTAAAGAACTTCATGGAAGGGTAGAAGAAGCCATTAATCAATCTAATTTTAATGCAGAGAAAACGGATACCAATTATATCTTCCTTTATTTTGTAAAAAACACGCTACCTGTCGGGATGATAGGATTATTATTCGCAGTGATATTTTTGGCCAGCTGGGGTTCTATATCTGCAGCATTAAACTCATTGGCATCTTCCTCATTAAAGGATGTACATTTAATTTTTAGTAAAAAGGCAATTGATGATGCAACAGAATTAAAATATAGCAGATTGCACACACTGGCATGGGGCATATTCTCTATTGCGGTAGCAATGTTCGCCACACAGATGGGTTCACTGATAGAAGCCGTAAATGTACTGGGTTCTCTTTTCTACGGACCAATTCTGGGTATATTTCTGGTGGCATTTTATTTTAAGAAGATAGATGGCGCTTTGGTATTTATTTCTGCTATTTTATCAGAAATTGCCGTGATTGCCGTTTATGAATTCGATATCGTATCGTTTCTTTGGCTAAATGTGATCGGAGCAGCTGCGGTGATCATTTTTTCGACTTTGGGATTATTATTTTATCGCCCCAAAGCATTAAATTCGTAAAGTCAAAAACAATAAAAACAAATAATTATACTAGTATGAAAACGATGATTAAATCTATTACATTGCTTTTAACGGCAATAACGATCTCAACCAGTGCAATGGCACAGGAAGCGCAACCGAAACCAAGTCCGGCAGCTACTGCAACCGGAAAAGTAAAAGGTGCAACCATCACCATCAATTACAGCAGCCCGGCGGTAAAAGGACGTAAAATTTTCGGTGGCTTAGAAGCTTATGATAAAGTTTGGCGTGCAGGTGCAAATGAAGCAACGGTTTTTGAAACTGATAAAGATATTATGGTAGAAGGAAAACCATTGGCCGCTGGTAAATATAGTTTCTTCTTAGTACCTAAAGAAAGCGGAACATGGACAGCCGTTTTTAACAAAGAGCCAAAACAATGGGGTGCTTATAAATACGAAGAAGCTAAAGATGCTTTACGTGTTGATGTTAAAGTAAAGCCATTAAAAGCTACTCAAGAGCGTTTAGTATACAAAATAACTAAAACTGGTTTCTCTTTAGATTGGGATAAAGTTTCTGTTCCTGTATCAATCAAGTAAGGAAATTAAAATTATATTTAAGCCATTTCGGAATCCGGAATGGCTTTTTTGTTGTCAGATCAATTTGTAAAGAAACGATAACATAACCCTAACTTCATGGTAAAATCTTATTTTAGTCCGATTTTAACACCACACAATGAAAATTTTTATCCGATTAACTTCACTTCTATTGCTTTTTCAGTTAAACGTTTTAGCACAGCAAAATAAATCCTCTGTTGAGGGGAAGCAGCCTGTAGAATTGGTAAATGTGTTTCTGGGTTCTTCTGGAGATCATGGACAAATGTCGCCTGCAGCCTCCTATCCATTTAGCATGTTGAGTATTGGTCCGCAAACTTACCCAAAAACGCATACCGGATATGAATACCTGGCAAAGAAGTTTGAGGGCTTTACACATAATCGTTTCGAAGGGGTAGGCTGTCAGGGTTCTGGAGGAAATATTTTTATTAAACCTTTTTTGGGCGAAGATCCCGCTAAAACGGAATTGTTAAAAGTGACAGAAAAGGCTAGTCCGGGATATTATGCAGTGGGTTTTGAGAATAAAATAAGTGTAGAATTAAGTGTTTTAGGTAATGCTGGGAAACATGTTTATCAGTTTCCGAAAGGTAAAAAAGGTTTCTATCTCGATCTCAGTTATGCCTTTAATAATGCGTTCGTGGATGAAGAGCATCAGGTAAATGGGAATACGGTTTCAGGCTGGATTACTTCGAAAACCACTTGTAGTGTTGGGAAATATAAAATCTATTATTCACTATCTGTAGTGGATGGAGGCTCGTGGAAAGAAAACGGCAATCATCAGTTAATGTTAATGCTTCCGGAAGGTGCAGTTGTGAGTGAAATTAATGTGGCATTATCTTCAGTTAGTGCAGAAGCTGCGGCGTTAACAATTAATACGCAATCATTCAATCAGTTTAAATCGCAAAGTGCGATGGATTGGAACCGAAACCTAAAAAAGATTGAAGTGAAGGGTGACGGAACAGATGCGAAATTATTTTACTCGCTTTTGTACCGTACCATGCAATCGCCATACGTAATTTCGGAGAAGAACGGGCAGTATAGAAATACGAAGGGAGAACTTAAAAAAGATAAACAAGTGCATTATAATGGCTGGGCCATCTGGGATAATTACCGAACACAATTGCCTTTGCTCTCCATCACCAACCAAAATGAATATGCAGGAATGGTTACTTCGATTGCCGAATTATATCAGTCGGGTAAAAAAGATTATGCTGGTCAGCATGAGCCGTCAAACACTGTCCGTTCTGAGCATGCTATTGTGGTGCTTTTAGATGCTTACCGAAAAGGTTATCCGGTTGATTTTATAAAAATAGCAGATTCACTGGTTAAGGAAGTAAATAGTTTGGATTACAAATCACCGGATAAGGCGCTGGAAACTAGTTACGATCATTGGGCCTTATCAGAGATTTTTGCCATCCTGAAAAATAAAAAACAGGCTGATTTTTATAAAAATAAGGCTTTGGAATATAAGAAATATTGGAATAAAGACTTTAAGGATCTAAGCAAAAATGATGTAGACAGGATGCAGGCCAGAGGTTTATATCAGGGGACCATTTGGCAATATCGCTGGTTTGTACCTTATGATTTTAAAGGATTAATTGAATTGGATGGCGGGGAAGAAGCCTATCTTGCTCACCTGGACGAATTCTTTGCTAAAGATTTATACAACCATGCCAATGAGCCGGATTTACAGGTGCCTTTAATGTATAATGTTACGCGATCTGGATATAAATCTCAGTACTGGATGCGCCAGTTAGCCGCCGATACGGTGATTCAAAATTACTTTAACGACAACAGTCGGGGAATTGGTTCCTACATCGGAAAAATCTATAAAAATGAGCCACAAGCCTATTTAAGAACAATGGATGATGATGCCGGCGCCATGAGTGCCTGGTACATTTTTACTGCAAGTGGCTTTTCGCCCGCTTGTGTAGGGTGGCCAGTGTATTATTTGAACGTTCCGCTGTTTCCTTCCGTAATTTATCATTTGCCAAAAGGAAAGACTTTCAAAATTGAAACAGCGTATTTTAATCCTAAAAATAAATACATCCGGGCGGTATTTTTAAATGGCAAGCCATTTAAAAGAAATTTCATCACGCAGGAAGAAATCAATAATGGTGGAGTATTAAAAATTGTTTCTGCTGCAGATCCGGTGAAAATTTCTGATACAGAGAACTGGATCTCATCAATTGAAAATTAATTATAAAAATTATGTTGAAATGGCAAACATATTTTTGATAGACATGTTATTCTGATATAAAATTTATTAACATGGCCCCATTAAAAATAAGCGAAGAACAGCATGCTACGTTGAGCAATAAAAACACCTCAGAATTATTAAACGATCAATCATTGGAATTACATCCGGAGGCCTATAAAGTTAAAGGTCCTTCACCTGAAAAAATGCAGAGTGTATCATCATCTTTAAGATCATACGCGCACGGTTTATACGGGTTGTTGTAGATTTCTCATAAACAAAATAGAAATGTCTGCTGATCACCAAGCAGACATTTTTTTTGACCTGGATTTTTAAATGATCTGAAGCTTATATCAAATGATCGGATATAAAAAAAGCCGTTTTGAACTCAATCAAAACGGCTTTTAAAGTTTTAAGGTTTACTTAGAAAGAATAACCTACTGAGAAACCTAAAACACGGTTAGTCAATTTGTTACCATCATTTGGTCTTTTGTCTTTAGGTACAAGATTTGATAATCCTAAACCATAGTTTGCACCAACTAAGAATCCAGAATTGGTACGGTAAGCTAAACCAAAGTTTGCACCGAAGTCTGTACTAGCGAAATCTTTGTTTGTAGCACTACCAAAAGATAAGTCGTTATCATTTGCAGCAGTTGACGACGAACTTGTGTTATTAGCGTTGTTTGTAACTGTAGTAGTTATGTCTCCTTTGTTTTTACCAGAGATATTAAAACCTACATATGGACCAGCACTGATTTGTACTGCACCAGCTGTACCAGTAGGGATTCTAAATACTGCATTGATTGGAACTTCAATCGCCATTAAATTTCTTTTGCCTGTACTAGTAATCGTTGTAGTGGTATTATTTACAGTTGTAGCGTTCACTGATTCAAACTTGTCACCTTTGTTTTGTAACGAAACTCCTGGTTGAATGAAGAAGTTGTTTCCCACACCAAAGTCTGCAAATGCGGTAACATTGAAACCAACATTACTTTTTACGTTGTCGTTGTAAGCATTTGATAAAGCATTATCTCCGCCCATGTGAAACTTAGATAAGTTTACTCCTGCTTTAATTCCAAATCTGGCATCCGAACCTGTCATGGTTGTGGTTTGTGCAAAAGCACCTGTTGCCATTAATAATACTGATGCACTTAATAATAATTTTTTCATGATATTTTTCTTTAAGTAAAGAATCTTGTTTAAAATTTAAGGCCAAAACCCGTTGTTAATTACAAGCCTCATTTCCAAAAGCTGTGCCAAAGTATAGCACATAATAAAAAAATGCATCCTAAGACTCTGTCTTTCAGGATGTTTTTTTAGTAGAATAAAGTTAAAATAGCGAAAAAAGCGGGTTTCTACACACTGTTGTAAATTGTATACAAATCAGGAATGTGCATCAAATGAAGCATCTTTTTACTTGGTTAAGGAGTCTTTGGTGTAAGATTTCAAGTTTAAGATGCTTTCAATTCTGATGAGGTTCGTACAAAAAGAGATATTTGCCAGGATAATTTCATGCCTTATTATGACAATTGTTTAGTTTTTGAAAGCTGCGGGTAAGCTAAGTTTTTTGAGGTTTTTTCTTCGCTGCGGGAAAAAGTACATTATTTAGGATCAACCGATAACCGGCAGAATTGGGATGGAGGTTTAAGTCTGTCGGGGGATCGCCAACCGCGTGCTGATAATCTTCCGGGTCATGACCGCCGTAAAAAGTAAACTGACCTTTTCCTATTTCACCATGCAGGTATCTTACTTCTGCGGCACCTTTATTTTCTCCCAGCACGGTTACACTTGGCTTAACCAGGCTTTTTTTAAATGCTGTGGTTTGCCCCATGAAGCCTTTAATTACCTTGTCATGGTTTTGGGTAAGCATACTTGGTACCAAGTCCCATTTTGCAGAAAAATCGAACAGGGTGAAATAATCGTTCGTTTGGTTAAGCGTTCTAAACTGGGTAACATCAATATCCGAAAATTCGTAATTCATTGGATTGTTATCGAGCTTAAAGTTTTGAAAAGCCAATGTTTTATTAAAGTCTAATTTCGACTGTGCATTCGGGTCAGCGGCATCCCCATCAAACATCTGCGCACAGATATCAATACCATCAGCAGCCAAAGCAATATCGAAACTATCTGTTCCTGAGCACATGGCAAACATAAAACCTCCGCCGGCACAGTATTCCTTAATGTGTTTCGCTACGGCAAGCTTCATTTCAGAAACCTTTTTGAAACCCAGACGTTTGGCTAATTTCTCCTGATTTTTCACATCTTCCTGGTACCAGGTTGCATACCTGAAGTTAGACCAGAAGCGACCATATTGCCCGGTAAAATCTTCATGGTGAAGGTGTAGCCAGTCATATTTGCTCAGTTTATCGTTGATTATATCGTCATCGTAAATCACCTCATAAGGAATCTCAGCATAAGTGAGTACAAGGGTTACGGCATCATCCCAGGGCAATTTACTTTTAGGAGAGTACACTGCGATTTTAGGTGTTTTCTCCAGTTTAACCATTTCCATGTTTACTGACGGGTCACTGATCTCGTTTAAAAGATTCACTACTTTTCCATCAGCCAGTACTTCATAAGAAACCCCTCTGATTTTTAATTCATCCTCAACACTTTTATTGTACTTAATCAGGAAGCTTCCGCCTCGATAGTTTAAAAGCCAATCTACTTCAACCTGTTTACTGATCGTCCAGTAGGCAATTCCATAGGCTTTAAGGTGGTTTTTCTGATCTTCATCCATATAAATTAACAGGGAGGAAGCTCTAACACCGAGTGTACAAAACAGATAAAACAACAGGATATAATATTTCTTTCTCAAAATGACCTTGCTTAAAATACTAAAATACCTCATTTAAACTGTTTAGAAAAATTTAATAATATTAGATGTAATACTATTTTGTTATTTTTGCCTTTTACTTTAAAAAACGAATTGTTCTTTAAGGCGTTAAAATTTAAATTTAGTACCCAAAATTGATATGAGTAAAGCGATAATAAAAACCGAAAAAGGTGATATGACTGTTGAGTTCTTTGAAAAAGACGCTCCAAAAGCAGTTGCAAACTTCAAAAAATTAGCAAGCGAAGGCTTTTACAATGGTGTAACTTTTCACCGTGTAATTCCAAACTTCATGGTTCAAACGGGTTGTCCTAATTCAAAAGATCCAGCTACAGCACATTTAGCAGGTACCGGTGGCCCGGGATACAAAATCGATTGTGAATTGGATGGCGAAAACCAGTATCACGATCGTGGTGTATTGTCAATGGCTCACGCTGGTCGCAACACTGGTGGTTCTCAGTTTTTCATCTGCCATAGCAGAGCAAACACTGCGCACTTAGATCGCAACCATACTGTTTTTGGTAAAGCTATCGAAAATGTTGATCTTGTGGACGATATCCGTCAGGGAGATAAAATTGTAGGAATCGAAATAATCGAAGATTAGTAAAAAGATAGAGATGTGAGACATTAGATTTGAGATATTATTCTCCAATTTGAATCTCTTTCTCATTTAAATAATTAGATAATAGATTTGGGCATTAATTGTAAGTGATTAACACTTCTTTTTCTCAAATCTCACATCTCAAATAAAATATTATGAACTTAAGAGGAATTGTTGCCGTATCCGGCAGACCAGGATTATTTAAACTGGTTGGACAAAATAAAGTTGGTTACATTTTAGAGGGTTTAGACGCTCAAAAAACTAAAGTTGTAGCCAATATCACCAATACGAAATTAGCTTCGTTAGAAGATATTACCGTATATGGAGAAGATGAAGAAATTAAATTATCTGATATTTTCACTAAAATTTCTGAGAAAGGAAGTACACCAGATTTAAAAGGTGATTTACGTTCATACTTCCTGGAAGTTGCACCTGGCCACGATCAGGAGAAAGTATATGCTTCTGATATGAAGAAGATCATTACCTGGTATAACTTATTGAAAGATTTGCCTTTATTTACTGAAGAAACGCCTGAAACTCCAGGTTCTCCTGCAGAAGTAAGCTTAGCTGAAGAAAAAGTTGCTGCCGATAAAAAGCAGAAAGCTTCAAGTGCTAAAGGTTCTGCAAGTGCTAAAGCCACTACAAAAACTTCAGCACCAGCTAAGAAAGCAAGTATGACAAGTAAAAAAGGCGTTTAAGCTTTAATAAATTTTAAAAACACCAAGCAATTTGTTTGGTGTTTTTTGTTTAAAAGAAATAGTAAAGAATCACCACAATCACCAGTGAAATGATGATGCTAATCCATAACATTTTGTTGTTGCCACTTTGATTACTTCTATATCGGTATTGGCGTTTATATTTATCTAACATATCTTTTTATTTAATGATGATGAATGAATAGTAAATCCATATCAATTGTCAAAATTCCCTCTTCCATTCCCCTTCATCCATCTTACGCATGGTGATAAGGTTCGCCCTTTAAAATACTGAATCCTCGATACAGTTGCTCAACAAAAAATAACCTGATCATTTGATGGGAGAAAGTCATATCAGACAATGAGATTAAACCATTCGCCCTTTTATAAATGCTATCATCGAAACCGTAAGGCCCCCCGATAATAAAAATGAGGTGCTGCACACTTCCGATCATTTGCTTATTTAAGTAGTTTGAAAAATCTACCGAACTGTACTTTTTGCCCTTTTCATCCAATAAAATTACAACATCACCATTATTAATTTGTTTGTGCAAAAGTTCTGCCTCTTTATTTTTTTGCTGTGCTTCACTCAGGTTTTTTACATTTTTAACATCAGGAATTTGTAGGAAACTGAAATTGATATAATGTTTCAGGCGGTTAATGTACTTATCAATCCCCTCAATCAAATACTTATCCTCGGTTTTGCCAATGGCTATTAAAGTGATCTTCATTTAATATTTTGTTATCTTTAGAATTTACCGCGATTCAAAGATAATGTTAAATACGCAAGCACAAATAATATCTGGCTACAGCCAAAAAGTTAATGAGGTAAATAGTCGGATCGATCAAACTAAAAAACTGATCGATCAGCTTTCTTTTGCACGCATAGGACTATTCCTTGCCGAGATTTTGTTTTTTATTCTGCTGCTGAACTCCGCAGATGATGAATGGAGAACACTCATGCAGATTTTATTAATTCTGCCAGTTTTTGCTTTTGCGATCATCGTAAAAAAGCAAAGTAAACTTGATCGGGAAATTGATTACCAGAAACAATTACTCTGGGTTTATCAGAATGAATGGAATGTGCTTAATGGCATTGCAAATGGTTATAACCATGGCAAAGCTTTCGAGTCGGAAACACATCCTTATACATCAGATCTGGATATTTTTGGTCATGCCTCATTATATGGTTTGCTGAATCGGTGTTATACCAAAAATGGAAAAGAATTATTGGCTAAAAATCTGGCAGAGAAATCAGCAAAAGACCAAATCCTAGCGCGTCAGGAAGCAGTAAAGGAAATGCACACCAAAATTGAGGATACATTCGATTTTAGGGCAAATCTTCACGGTCATGATGTTGATAAAATTGAACAGATTAAACTTCAGTTGAAGTCTCAACTCGGCGAACAGCTTAACTTTGTTCGAAATAAGTTGCTGAAATTTTATGTTGCAGTTGTACCATATATCTCTGCCGCGATTATTCTGACTGCAATTTTCGTAAACAGTGCGTTTTGGAACATCCTGACGCTTTATTTAATTATTAATATAGGCTTCATTGTACTGCAAAATTCGAAGATAAATAAGGTATTCTATAGTTTTGGCGGTGGCTCAAACTTACTTAATGGTTATGCAGATGCCATTTTATGGACGGAAAAACAGCAATGGACCAGCTCTTACATTTTAGCTTTATTTCAATCTAAAATGCCGGTAAGTGTTGAAATCAAAAATCTTTCGAAGATTATTCAAAGTTTCGATGCCCGGTTGAATATTGTGGTTGGCACGGCACTGAACGCATTACTGTTATGGGACCTGAAATGCTGCATTAGTCTTGATCGCTGGTATCAGTCCTCATCAAAAGATGTGATTTCTGCATTGAATCACCTGGGCGATTTCGAGGAATTAATCTCCCTAGCAACTTTGGTGCATAACGAACCGGCTTGGGTTTTTCCCGAAATTACTAACGAATTTAAGCTGACTACAAAGGAGATTGGCCATCCATTAATTGCTCCGGATATTCGGGTAAACAATACCTTCAGCCTGGAGAACCAACCAACAGTAGATATTGTTACAGGATCAAACATGGCGGGCAAAAGCACCTTTTTGCGTACGTTAGGCATAAATATGGTTTTGGCTTATATAGGTGCCCCGGTATGTGCCGAAGCCATGAGTCTTTCGGTTTTCTCAATTAATACCTACATGCGGATTAAAGATTCGCTGAATGAGAGTACATCTACATTTAAGGCAGAGTTGAATCGTCTAAAAATGATTCTGGATCATGTGGTAAATGATAAAGATACGTTTGTATTAATTGATGAAATGTTGCGGGGAACGAATAGCCGAGACAAATATTTAGGATCTAAAGTTTTTGTAGAAAAACTGATTGCGGAAAGGACTCCTGGCTTGTTTGCTACCCACGATTTACAGTTGGCAGACCTTAAAAATGATCATGAAAAAACGCTTCGAAATTTTCACTTTGATATTCAAATTAAAGCAGGAGAGATGAAGTTTGATTACAAACTGAAGCAAGGTCCTTGTTCTACGTTTAATGCCGCTATTTTGCTAAAGGAGATCGGATTATCATTGTCATAAGTTTTAAAGCGATCAAGCATTGAAAAACTTTCCATCCAATTTCAATTGTTAATGATTTCTTAATAGTAAACTTGCAACTTACGGTCAATCAATTGACAAGATGATCAAAGCAAGTGATTTTGGAAAAGATTTTTTGTGGGGCGTAGCGACTGCTGCACCGCAGATAGAAGGTGCTTCGCAGCTATATGGCAAAGGTGCATCCATTTGGGATACCTTTTCTGCAAGAAGTGGCAAAATTAAAAAGGGACATAAACTGGATATCGCCTGCGATTTTTACCATCAATATCACGAAGACATTGCACTTGTTAAGCTGCTCGGTTTTGAAGTGTTTAGGTTTTCTATTGCATGGACAAGAATCTTACCTACGGGCAGGGGGGAGGTTAATCAGGAAGGAATCAGGTTTTATCATAACGTGATTGATGAATGCCTCACACAAGGGATTGTTCCTTATGTTACGTTATACCATTGGGATTTGCCGCAGGCGCTTGAGGATGAAGGCGGCTGGACCAGTTTCAGCATCAACGCTGCATTCAATTCTTTTGTGAGTATTTGTGCTAAAGAATATGGTGATAAGGTTAAACACTGGCTGGTACTTAATGAGCCATTTGGCTTTACATCGCTTGGCTATATGTTGGGGATTCATGCTCCTGGAAAAAGCGGATTAAGCAACTTTTTTCCTGCGGTTCTTCATACCGCAATTGCGCAGGCCGAAGGTGGGAAGATCTTAAGGGCCGAAGTGAGTGAAGCCAATATCGGTACTACATACTCTTGCTCAGAGATTATTCCTTATACCCAAAGCGACAATGATATCCAGGCGGCAAACCGGATAGATTGCCTGATGAACAGGTTATTCGTAGAGCCAGCACAGGGTTTGGGTTTCCCTACCTCCAACTGGGATGTGCTGGAAAAATTTCAGATAGAATACGGCACCTGGCGTTTAAATGATCGGATGAAATTTGATTTTGATTTTATCGGCCTTCAAAACTACTTCCCTTTAACCGTAAAATACAATGCTTTTATACCAGTCATTCAAGCCTGGGAAATTAAGGCCAAAAGCAGGAAAAAACCACATACCGCCATGGGATGGGAAATTAATGCAGAAAGTTTCTATCGGATCATTAAACAATTTGCTGCCTACCCTAACATTAAAAACCTGATGATTACTGAGAACGGTGCAGCATATCATGATAAACTTACCAATGGCAAGGTTATCGATGCCGAACGTATTGAATATTTCGATCTGTATTTAACGGCCATGCTTAAAGCAAAGAAGGAAGGAATCAATATCACCGGTTACATGGCCTGGACCTTGATGGATAACTTCGAATGGGCAGAGGGATTTAACGCACGGTTTGGCTTAGTTCATACCGATTTTAAAACTTTAGCCAGAACAATTAAATATTCGGGATATTGGTGGCAGGAATTTCTGAGGAACTAGATATGTTTTCCTGTTGATGTTCTTTACTGTTTGGAATTATAATCCAACCAAGAATTCAAATGTTGTACAGCTTTAATAGTATGGCGGCAGGTTACAGTTGGTGACTTGATTTATAATTATAGTCTGAGGTTTCTGATTTATTAAAATACTTGTAATATTGGGCTTGGAAAATTTACAAGCAGGGATCGCCTTTATATATACTGAGCGATTGATCTTAATTCCTTTCACTGCAGAAATTTTAGATTCGATAGAGCATGAAGGTGGTGCATTATTGAAAGCCAACAAACTTATTTATGGCAATGGATGGCCTGATGAAGATGCTTTAGAAACATTTCCAAAGATTAAGAAGAATCTGGCACTTGCCACTCGTGCAACCGGATTTGAATCTTGGTTAATTGTAAAAAAGGATGGTTTTGTTATTATCGGTGATGCCGGTTTTAAAGGTAAGCCTAGTACAGCAGGAACTATAGATATTGGCTATGCTATAATTGCGACTGAGCGCATGCAAGGATTTGCAGCAGAAACTGTTCAAGCTCTCATTCAGTGGGCATTTAATCAACCAAATGTTAACTCCATTACGGCCAGTTGTTTAATCTCGAATTCTGGGTCGCAAAAGATCTTGCAGAAATTTGAATTCAGTGAATCAAGCAGGAACGAAGAAATGATTTTTTGGGAAAGAGAAAAATAATGCTGATTATTTTCCGCAGACGAAGAACGCAACTTTATAAGGATTAAATAAATGGAGTTGTCTTTTCTTCAATTTAAAGTTATTAACTTTTAAGAAAGAACTTAAGCTGGATTTATATTAACATCGCCACCTTCTTAAATAAAGAATCCCGTTTTGATTTAACTCAAAACGGGATTCTTCTTGGAAAAGGAACAACGCGTAAAGATCAAGGAGTCATAAACGTCTTGGTCTTTATTCCTTGCTCCTTTATCTTTATTCTATAAAACCGCCGCTTTCGCAGCAGCTTCAGCTCTGATAATGTTTAACGCACCACCGGCTTTGAACCAGTCGATTTGTTGTGCATTATAACTGTGGTTAACAGGGAATTGCTCTTCAGAACCATCTGCATGGTGTAATACCAAAGTAAGTGGTTTGTCTGGCGCAAATTCTGTCAGGCCTAAAATATCAATAGTATCTCCTTCTAAGATTTTATCATAATCATCTTTATCAGCGAAGGTTAAACCAAGCATCCCTTGTTTTTTCAGGTTGGTTTCGTGAATACGGGCAAAAGACTTTACCAATACCGCACGAACGCCTAGGTGACGAGGTTCCATAGCAGCATGCTCACGAGATGAACCTTCACCATAGTTTTCATCGCCAATTACGATAGAACCAAAACCAGCTGCTTTGTAATCACGCTGAGTAGCAGGAACCGGTCCGTATTCGCCGGTTAATTCATTTTTAACGTTATCGGTTTTGTCGTTGAAGTAATTCACGGCACCTATTAACATGTTGTTAGAAATGTTATCCAGGTGACCACGGAATTTTAACCAAGGACCAGCCATAGAAATATGATCCGTTGTACACTTACCTTTAGCTTTAATTAAAAGTTTTAAACCTTTTAAGTCTGTGCCTTCCCAAGGTTTAAATGGATCTAACAATTGTAAACGGTGAGAAGTTGGAGAAACTAAAACCTCAACTGATGAGCCATCAGCTGCCGGTGCCTGAAAACCTGCATCTTCTACAGCGAAACCTTTTGTAGGTAACTCATCGCCCGTAGGTGGATCCAGTTTAATTTGCTCGCCTTTATCGTTTGTTAACGTATCTGTTAGTGGGTTGAAACCTAAATCTCCGGCAATTGCAATTGCCGCAACCATTTCTGGTGAAGCAACAAATGCGAATGTATTAGGATTACCATCTGCACGTTTCGCAAAGTTTCTATTGAATGAGTGAACGATCGTATTTTTCTCTGCTTTTTCTGCACCTGTTCTATCCCACATACCAATACATGGCCCGCAGGCATTGGTAAAGATTGTTGCATTTAAATCTTCGAAAGTTTTTAAAAAACCATCGCGATCTGCGGTGTAACGTACTTGCTCAGATCCCGGGTTAATTCCAAAATCAGCTTTAGTAACTAAACCTTTTGCAATAGCCTGATTAGCGATTGATGCTGCTCTTGACAAATCTTCGTAAGAAGAGTTGGTACAAGAACCGATCAAACCCCATTCTACTTTTAATGGCCAGCCATTTTTCTCAGCTTCCACTTTCATTTGAGAAACCGGAGTTGCTAAATCTGGTGTGAAAGGACCATTTAAATAGGGCTCTAATGTATCTAAATCAATCTCAATAACCTGATCAAAATAGTTTTCAGGATTAGCATAAACTTCGCTATCACCTGTTAAATATTCTTTTATTTTGTTGGCTTCGTCAGCAACTTCGTTACGATCAGTAGAGCGTAAATAACGTTCCATGCTCTCATCATAACCAAAAGTAGAAGTAGTTGCACCAATTTCAGCACCCATGTTACAGATAGTACCTTTACCAGTACAGCTTAAATTGATTGCGCCATCACCAAAATATTCTACAATTGCACCCGTACCGCCTTTTACAGTTAAGATACCGGCAACTTTAAGAATTACGTCTTTAGCAGCAGTCCAGCCGTTTAATTTACCCGTTAATTTTACACCGATTAGCTTAGGGAATTTAAGTTCCCATGGTAAACCCGCCATTACATCACAGGCATCCGCACCACCAACACCAATTGCAACCATACCCAAACCACCAGCGTTAACTGTGTGTGAATCGGTTCCAATCATCATTCCGCCCGGGAAAGCATAATTTTCTAAAACTACCTGGTGAATAATACCTGCTCCTGGTTTCCAGAAACCGATACCATATTTATTTGATACAGAAGATAAGAAATCAAAAACTTCAGCACTTTCTGTTCTGGCGTGAGGTAAATCTATTGATGCACCTTCTTTAGCTGTAATTAAGTGATCACAATGAACCGTAGAAGGAACAGCTACTTGTGGACGACCAGCTTGCATAAACTGCAAAAGTGCCATTTGAGCCGTTGCATCTTGCATTGCAACGCGATCTGGAGCGAAATCTACATAATCCGTTCCGCGAGAGAATGCTTTTCTAGGATCGCCATCCCAAAGGTGAGCATATAATATTTTTTCTGATAATGTTAAAGGTCTGCCAACAATCTTACGGGCCGCATCTACACGAGGGCCGAAGTTTGCATAAACCTTTTTAATCATGTCTATGTCAAAAGCCATCGATTTTTATTGGTTAAAAGGTAATACTTCTATTCTACTAGCTGCGAATTTACGAAAAAAATGTTCTACGGTAGGTCATCCTGAGATCATTGTATTATTTGGAAATATTCTAAATAAATATTGAATGTGAATTTTGCCTGTTGCTTTTTATCATATCAGATCACTGTTCAATACCGGACGGTGTTGTTCGATTCCGAACGTTCTAAGAATTGTGCTTTTGATAAATCTTCGTTCAGGTTGCGCGATAGCACTGTTTTTTTAGTGGCATAACAATCGCTCACGGCTACAACGTTGAAAAAGCGAAACCTTTATCTGCAAAATATCTTAATACCCGAGGCAATGCGTATACTAATCGTTCAAATGCCTTCAAGCTATCATGAAATACGATAATCGAACCATTTTCGGTATGATTTATCACGTTTTGATAACATTTTTCAGGAGATAGGTTGATGTCAAAATCGCCACTCAGGACATCCCACATGATGATGTTTAGTCTGGAGTCTTGAGTCTGGAGTCTTGAGTCTGGAGTCTCAAATCTTAAGTCTGACTTCGGACAAAGGACTAAGGACTGAAGACCCGCAATCTGACTCTTCTTTATCCTTCCGTAAGGTGGGCGAAAAAGATTTGATTGTGTAAGTGCCTGGCATTTTAAAGTGTTTTGGATATAGGTTTCATCATCGGTTTTCCAGCCTTTTAAATGATTAAAAGTATGGTTTCCGATGGCATGTCCGTCATTTAAGATATTCGCGTAAACGTCGGGATGCTTAACAATATTGTCACCGATGCAAAAAAATGTAGCTTTTGCGTTAAAGGCTTTTAAAGTTTTTAAAACAAAATCTGTAACATTGGGTATAGGTCCATCGTCAAAGGTCAAATAAATAACTTTTTCGGTGCGGGATTTATTCCAAAGTAATGATGGATAATACCATTTTAGCAGAAGCGGTGATTTGATCAGGTACATTTAATTTCAAAGTTAGTAAATGCCTGAACAGATTGAAATTATTAAAGTCGTTTATATAGATTTGAAACCAAATTATGAAGATGTTTACCAAGAATAAGTTAATTACCGGATCTGCTTTATTGTTAGCCTTAAGTTTAGGTCAGCGTGTTTCTGCTCAAGAGGTTATTACCATTGAACAGGCTGTTGACAATACGCTTAAAAATAACCTAAATATAAAACAAGCTGCTTTTAGTGCTGCACTCAGTGAAGAAGATTTAAGACAATCCAGAAACGCCTTATTACCTACGTTAAACGGAACTATCAATCAATCTATGCAATGGGGCAGGAGTCAGCAGTTATCTGGTCTATTTGAAAACACTCAGAATTATAATTTAAGTCCAACTGTTAATGCAAATGTTGCTGTTTTTGGTGGTGGAACAAAGATCAATCAGATCAGACAGAATAAATTCTTATTAGATGCTGGAAAAACCAATATTGATAAAGTAAAAAATGATTTAATTCTTCAGGTTGTAACCGCTTATCTTCAGGTATTAAATAATCAGGATCAGGTAAGGGCCACGCAACAGCAACTTGAGGTAGCAAATTCTACATTAAAACGCGAACAGGCTTTATTAGATGTAGGTAACAAAACCTTGGCAGACATATCACAGGCGAAATCTCAATCAGCAACTGCAGAATTAAATCTTACAGATGCTCAAAATCAATTAGCGATATCGTATTTAACATTAGGGCAATTGATGGAAATTCAACCTCCGATGACGTTTAAGGTGCAACCACCTTTGGTGAATGAAATCGAAAACCTGAAAACAACTTATGTACCTAACGATATCTATAAACAAGCTATGGAAAGTTTTCCTGATATCAGATTAGCTATTAATTATTCCAAAGCTGCGGAGAAAGGAGTTGATGTTGCAAGAGGAAGTTTCTTTCCTCAGATCACTTTCGGAGGTGGCTTGGGTTCTGCTTATTACTATCAGTTTAACGCCAGTCAGTTTCGCCAAAATGGTGGTTTCGGTAGTCAGCTATCAGATAACTTCGGTAAGTTTCTAAGTATGGGTATTTCAGTCCCAATTTTAAATGGATTCCAAACCCGGTCTAATGTAAGAAGGGCGAAGATTACACTGTTACAAAGGCGAAATGATGAGACGTTAGCTAAAAATAACCTGATTAAAGTAATTAATCAGGCTGTTGCCGACTTAAATGCTGCAAAAAGCAGATTTACCTCTACACAAAATGCTTTTGAAGCACAGAAAGATGCCTTCTATGTTATTGAGCAACGCTATAATGTTGGCTTGGTAAACTCTTTAGATTTCAGTACGGCACAAACCAATAGAAATAAAGCGGAAATAGATTTTATTTTAGCAAAATATGATTTAATATTCAGGGCAAAGGTGATTGATTATTACTTAGGGAAACAGATAACATTTTAAATAACCACAAAGGAAACACATTAACAATTATGAAACTGAAGCACATACTCATTACCATTGGTGTGATCATTGCCATTTTAATCATACTGAAGCTTACGGGAGTAATCGGTGGCGAAAAAACTGAAAAAGTAACTACCGAAAAAGCTTCGGCAAAAACTGTTGTAGAAACGGTTACGGCAAGTGGAAAAATCCAACCAGAAACGGAAGTCAAATTAAGTTCGGAAGTTTCGGGAGAAGTAGTGCAATTGACAGTTAAAGAAGGAGATATTGTAAAAGCCGGTCAGTTACTTTGTAAGGTTCGTCCGGATATTTTACAATCTGGATACGAACGGACCGTAGCAACCTTTAACGCGCAAAAAGCAAGTGTTGCGGCTGCGCAACAACAGCTTATCCAGAACCAGGCCAACTTTGCTAATGCTGAAGCTACTTATAAACGTAATGTAGAGCTATTTAAGAAAAAGGTGATTTCGGCCTCTGAATTTGATTCGGCCAAAGCTGCATATTTAACCGCTAAAGCAACTTTAGCCAGTGCAAAAGAAAGTGTAACCGGTGCTAAATTTACACTGGAACAAACTGGTGCAAATGTGAAAGAAGCAGGTGCTAACCTTGCCAGAACAACGATTTATGCTCCAGCTGATGGTGTGGTTTCCAAACTTTCTATCGAATTAGGTGATCGTATCTTAGGTACCTCACAAATGGCAGGTACGGAAATTATGCGAATCTCAAATTTATCATCAATGGAAGTTAATGTAGATGTTAACGAGAACGACATTACCCGTGTGAAGGTAGGTGATAAAGCTTCCATTGAAGTAGATGCATTTTCTGATAAAAAATTTAGAGGAGTAGTTACTGAAATAGCCAGTTCATCAACTGCTGTTGGAACGGCAACTTCTACTTCTGTAGATCAGGTGACAAATTTCTCTGTAAAAATCAGAATCACGGAGGTAATGGAGGGTAAGCAACAATCAATCTTCCGCCCGGGCATGTCTGCAACAGTAGATATTGAAAGTGCTTCGCTTAATGGTTTAGCAATTCCAATTCAGGCGGTATTTACTGAGAGCGGTAAAGGTGCTGAAGAAAACCAGGGCAACCAGGAAAATGCTGATAAACAAAAATCAAAACTTACAGATAAGAAAGTTAAGCAGTTTGTGTATGCTTATGATGCTAAAACTAAGAAAGTTAAAAAGATTGAAGTCACCACAGGTATCCAGAATGATCAGTTTATCATCGTGAAATCGGGTATTAAATCTGGACAAGAAATTGTAACCGGTCCTTATTCCGCTATCCAGAATAAACTAAAGGATGGGATGATTGTAGAAAAAACGGCTAAAGACCAATTGTTTAGCAAAGACGGTAAAAAGTAGTTTATAATTAATCGCAAGAAATAGTAACTTGCGTTGTTTAAGGTGTAAGGTTTAGGGTTTAAGGCAGATGGTCTGAACCCTAAATCTTACACCTTTTACCTTAAACCTTTTTTATAAACATGGTACCTAAAATAGCGATGATAGGGGGCGGTAGTTGGGCTACAGCTATTGTAAAAATGCTGTCTGACAACACTTCAGAGAAGGAAATATATTGGTGGATGCGGAATGAAGTGGCGATAGAACACATCAACAAATTCAAGCATAATCCTCATTATTTAAGTTCTGTAGAAATTAAACTACCTGAAGATAATATCTCATCAGATATCGCCTGCATTATTAAATCAGCTGATTTTGTGATCTTAAATGTTCCCGCTGCTTTTTTAAAAGAGAGTTTGAAAGGGATAACAGCCGAAGATTTGAAAGGAAAGAAAATTGTTTCTGCTATTAAAGGAATTGTACCCGAAGATAATCTGATTATCGGAGAGTTTTTACATGAAATTTTTGGAGTTCCTTATGATGATATTTTGGTAGTAAGTGGTCCTTGTCATGCGGAAGAGGTAGCTTTCGAAAAACTTTCCTATCTCACAATTGCCTGCACTGATATTCAGGTGGCTTCTACATTTGCTGCTTTCTTGAATAACAGGTATATTAAAACCAATGTTTCTGATGATATTTTTGGAACTGAATACGCCGCGGTATTAAAAAATATTTATGCTGTTGCAAGCGGCATTTGCCATGGTATTGGTTATGGCGATAATTTCCAGGCGGTTTTAATTAGCAATGCCATTCGTGAAATTAAACGCTTTGTTGATGCAGTACACCCTATTAACCGCGACATTAAAGAATCTGCCTATCTCGGCGATCTTTTAGTTACGGCTTATTCTCAATTTAGCCGTAACCGTACTTTCGGGAATATGGTAGGGAAGGGCTATACCGTTAAATCGGCACAACTGGAAATGAACATGATTGCTGAGGGGTATTATGCGGTAAAATGTATGCACATCAAAAATCAGGCTTATGATGTAGATATGCCCATAAGCAAAGCTGTTCATAACATTCTATATGGAAACCGATCTCCAAGGATTGAGATGAAGTTACTAGCTGAGAAATTAAATTGATTAGCTAAAAGTCCAATCTATAGTTCTGGCAAATTGTTGGCTACTAAAATGATTTAACCTGGGATTAAATAACCACCCTGATGTGTTAAAATTAATTTAACAGTTTGTAAGGCTGTGAATTAAAACAAATCAATGCATTCGCTGTTATCACCTGAAATAAATATAAAAGCCATGAAAAAGAAATTTTCAATCGGATTATTAGCGCTTGCATTAGTTGGTGGATTAACCTTCAGTGCTGGTGCGCAAGAGAAAAAAACAGAAGTTGGGAAAGCATTGGATCATACGGGTAAAGCAATTGGCAAGGGCGCAAAATCAGTAGGTAATAAAACTGCTGAAATAGCAGTTAAAGGTGGTTCTAAGGTTGCTGATAAGACCTGGAAAGGTAGAATGGCACCAGATGGTTCTGATGTTTACATCAATGCAAAGAATGAGAAATATTATGTGAATGCTAAAGGTGCAAAAATCTGGTTAAAACCTAGCCAGATTAAAATCAGACCGGCATCTAAAAAATAGTTTCTGGCCAGTATAATTTACAAAAGCAGCTCACCAAAACTGAGCTGCTTTTTTATGGGCTATAATTTTAACGAAAAGATACTTTTGAGGTAGAGTTCATCGTCTGCTGTGGCAGGTTCAAGGGGCACTTCTACCTGATCAATCAGCAGCCGTTCTGTTTTAGTTCCAACAACTTTAACATTCAATTCCATGGGTTGACGGTCGCCTAATTTTAAGAAAAAAATATGGTTGCCACTCCGTGCGATCTCCGCCAGGGTATTGGAAAATAATTGATTGAATGCATAGGTCGTTTTTGGTGTTGAAAAAGGCGGTCGAATGGAGAAGTCTACCGATTTTGAAACACCTTGGGCATCTTTGTAATAAAGTTGAATTTGATCTTTGCTGTAGGCGCCCGGATTTGTAGCATTAAGTAAATCGGAACCGTTACTGCTTTTAACCGATAAACTAAAATAAACATTCATAATGGGTGAGCATGCACATGGGCCACCGCCCGGATCAATTGTTTTTTTGCAACCTATGCCAACGATAAACATCACTGCGAGAACGATAAAGACTTTTTTCATGATTAGTTTTTTCCTTTAAACGGCTGCAATCCTGATATCGCTACAGAAGAGGAATAATAGTGCAAAAAAAATCCCGATAGGCGATTGCTTATCGGGATTAATTTAAAGGTAATTATCTTAAACGATTGTGCCGTACAAATCGAAATCTTCTGCTCTGTCTATTTTCACCTGTACGAAACTTCCATTGGCCGCATAACCAGTTGCAGCATCGATTAAAACTTCGTTATCTACTTCAGGGGAATCAAATTCTGTTCTTCCTACAAAGAAGTCACCTTCTTTTTTATCAATTAATACTTTAAATGTTTGGCCAACTTTCTCTTGGTTGATATCGAAAGATATGCCTTGTTGAATTTCCATAATATCATCAACACGATGTTGTTTTACTTCATCAGGAACATCATCAATTAGGGTATGGGCATGTGTTTTTTCTTCGTGAGAATAAGTAAAGCAACCTAAACGATCAAATTTTGTATCAGCCACCCAGGCAGCCATTTCTTCAAAATCCTGTTGTGTTTCGCCTGGATAACCGCAAATTAATGTGGTACGCATGGCAATATTCGGAACCTTATCTCTAATTTGATTTACCAGGTCGATTGTCTTTTGCTTAGTAGTACCACGACGCATCGATTTCAACATATTGTCTGTAATGTGCTGTAACGGCATATCCAGGTATTTACAAATGTTATCACGCTCATTCATGGCATCCAGGATTTCCATCGGGAAACCACTTGGGTAAGCATATTGCAAACGAATCCACTCAATGCCCGGTACATCAGAAAGGCGACGCATCAATTCATCCAGTTTGCGAACGCCATATAAATCTAATCCGTAATAGGTAAGATCCTGTGCAATTAAGATCAGCTCTTTCGTGCCGTTTTTAGCAAGAATTTTTGCCTCATTCACCAATTCTTCCATCGGCTTACTCATGTGCTTTCCTCGCATCAGCGGGATGGCGCAAAATGAGCATGGGCGATTACAACCTTCTGCTATTTTGAAATAAGCAAAGTGTGATGGCGTGGTGAGCAAACGTTCACCAATGAGTTCGTGTTTGTAGTTCGCACCTAATTCGTGCAGGATATTTTGTAAGTCGTTCGTGCCGAAAAAGGCATCAACGTTGGTTATTTCTGATTCTAACTCCGGTTTGTAGCGTTCCGATAAGCAACCGGTTACCACTACCTTTCCAATCTTACCTGCTTCTTTTAATTCACTAAATTGCAGAATGGTATCAATTGATTCTTGTTTAGCATTGTCGATAAAACCGCAGGTATTGATTACCACGATATCATCTTTCCCCATCTTATCAGATTCGTGAACCACATTTAAATTGTTTCCACGCAACTGACCCATTAACACTTCCGAATCGTAGATGTTTTTTGAGCAACCCAAAGTAATCACATTGATTTTAGGTTGTTTTATTGCGCTTTTACTTCTTACTATTTTGGTATTCATATTAATTTTATTTACGCTTCCTTGCGGTTTGATTCCACAGATCTAGCGATTCCACAGATTCTATTGTGGATATTTTAAAGGACTACACAGCTATTCTTTTTACCTCACAGCTTGTGTTGCCAAAGTTAATCAGTAATCCAGTCTTAATTTTACTGGCTTTTAAATAAGATATAAGTTGGTTCTGAAATAATTTAGGTTGATAACCCGTTACAGATTTTAATTCAACAATTACCTTTTGCTCTACAACCAGGTCACATCTAAATTTACCAATAATTTGGTCTTCAAACCTCACTACAAACTCCTTCTCAACATCAAATTTTAACCCAGCTTGCTGAAGTTTTATTTTAAGGGCATTAACATAGATCTTCTCTAAAAAGCCTGGTCCTAGCTGATTATGAACTTCGTAGCAACAGCCAATAATAATTCTGGTAAGTTCATGATTTTCATATTCTTCCATTGTTGAAGTTACTGATAATCTGTGTAATCCAACAATCTGTGAAATCATCCACGAAGTGAAAGATCTGTGCTTAACCGCTTGCGTTATTTAAACAAACTATTCACAAACTCCTTTTTATCGAATAGCTGTAAATCTCCTATTTTTTCACCTACACCAATATATTTCACCGGGATTCTAAACTGATCTGAAATTCCGATGACCACGCCACCTTTTGCTGTTCCATCAAGTTTGGTGATGGCTAATGCATTCACATCAGTAGCTTCTGTAAACTGTTTACATTGTTCAAAAGCATTCTGGCCAGTTGAAGCATCCAAAACCAATAAAATTTCATGCGGCGCATTTGGAACAACCTTCTGCATTACCTGCTTAATTTTGCCAAGCTCATTCATTAAGCCTACTTTATTATGCAAGCGACCAGCAGTATCAATAATTACCACATCTTCACCTGCAGCTACAGCAGATTGTAAAGTATCGAAAGCAACAGAAGCCGGGTCAGAACCCATCGCCTGCGCCACTACCCTAACACCAACACGTTCACCCCAAAGTTTAATCTGGTCTACCGCTGCAGCCCTGAAAGTATCGGCAGCGCCCAATACCACTTTAAGTCCCGATTCTTTTAACTTATGCGCCAGCTTTCCGATAGTGGTAGTTTTACCCACGCCGTTAACGCCAACCACCATAATTACATAGGGTTTATGGTCGCCATATTCGAACTGACGGAAATCGTTGCTGTTGTTTTCGGCCAGTAAAAGCTGAATTTCATCTCTCAGGATATAATTCAGTTCTGAAGTGTTGAGGTATTTATCTTTGGAGACACGCTCTTCAATCCGTTTGATAATTTTTAATGTAGTGCTTACGCCAACGTCAGAGGTAACTAAAACCTCTTCCAGGTTATCGAGTACCTCATCATCAACAGAAGATTTACCTGCGACAGCTTTGGTTATTTTATTGAAAAAACCATCTTTGGTCTTTTCTAAACCTTTGTCTAAAGCTTCTTGTGCTTCAGGTGCAGTTTCTTTCTTTTTGAAAAAATCGAATAAGCCCATATCTAAATTTTTATATAACAAAAAAAGCCCTTCCGGTTAAAACGGAACGGCCTTTAATATTTTCAATATTAAAAAATATTAATCTTATTTAGATGCAATAGCATCTTTTACGTGGTCGTTATGAACGATAAGTTCTTTGAATGAGTAAGCACCAGTTTTTGGTGATTTTACCATTGTAATTACTTTCGAATATTCTTTACCACTACCTGTTTTAAGGGTCGCAACTACTTTCTTTGCCATGTTCTTATGTTTTTAATGATTGAGTTAGAGAATGTTGGAAGGATTGAAATAAATTCAATCAATCGGTCAATCTATCATTCAACTATTTAATTTCTTTATGTACGGTTACTTTTCTCAACACTGGATTGAATTTTTTCAATTCTAAACGCTCGGTTGTGTTTTTACGGTTTTTGGTAGAAATATATCTAGACATACCTGGCATGCCACTTTCTTTATGTTCAGTACATTCTAAAATAACCTGAACTCTGTTACCTTTTTTTGCCATTATAATATAAATTTAAACTGTTAATCTCAACAGTTAATGTTTTTTACAAAAATCCTTTTTTAACGAAACGGTTGATGGCTTCGCTGATACCCACTTTATTAATGGTTTTAATCGCTGAAGTCGAAACTTTCAACGTAATCCAACGGTTTTCTTCAGGAATATAAAATTTCTGAAGTTGAAGGTTCGGGTAAAATTTGCGTTTGGTTTTAACGTTTGAGTGAGAAACGTTGTTACCTA
>Ga0308159_1000842_pt1 | contig 55044 bp, 49 predicted proteins | sample PhyCR1_FD_201040 | JGI IMG/M metagenome (GOLD analysis project Ga0308159, IMG submission 201040) | Phyllosphere microbial communities from UC Gill Tract Community Farm, Albany, California, United States - DLSLC.R1 | ecosystem: Host-associated > Plants > Phyllosphere > Unclassified | place: USA...
CCTCAACCTTGGCAAGGTTGCGCTCTACCAACTGAGCTACTCCCGCTTAGAGCCATGCAATTACTGATCACATCTACTGCTTTACTACGCCAATGCTACGTTCTGCAACAACCAGCCGAAACTGGAGCGGGAGAAGAGGCTCGAACTCTCGACCTCAACCTTGGCAAGGTTGCGCTCTACCAACTGAGCTACTCCCGCGTACAGAACAACGATTATGACAGGTTTCAGACGTTTTTCCAAGATCGCGTGCCAACTTTGCAATCTTTGGAGCGGGAGAAGAGGCTCGAACTCTCGACCTCAACCTTGGCAAGGTTGCGCTCTACCAACTGAGCTACTCCCGCTTCGTCTTTCAATCTGTCGCGTTGTTGTCGCAACAGGCAGGCATTATAGAGATTCTATTCCGTACGTCAAGGATGCCCGGAAACTAATTAAATCGGGCCCGCTTTTTCCTTGATCAGGGGCCAGGCGCGGCGCAGGTAATAGAACATCGACCACACGGTCAGCACGCCCGCGACCCACAGCAGGTACTCGCCCCAGAACTGGAAATCGATGCCGAACAGCGTGTCATGAAGCAGCAGCATCGGGATGGCCGTCATCTGGGCGGCGGTCTTGATCTTGCCGATCGAGCTGACCGCGACCGAACGCGTCGCGCCAATCTGGGCCATCCACTCGCGCAGCGCCGAGATCGTGATCTCTCGGCCGATGATGATGCCGGCGATGATCGCGTCGACGCGGTCGAGCTGAACCAGCATCAGCAGCGCCACGGCCACCATCAGCTTGTCGGCAACCGGGTCGAGAAAGGCGCCGAAGGCCGAGGTTTCGTTCCAGCGGCGGGCCAGGAAACCGTCGAACCAGTCGGTGATGGCGGCGACGATGAAGACCAGTGTGGCAGCCAGATTTTGGTCCGGCTCGCTCAGCCAGTGGGTGGGAAGATAGAACAATCCGACTACCAGCGGAATCAGGGCGACGCGTAACCAGGTCAGGAGAATCGGGATATTTAAAGGCATGGGGGAGCTGATTACCGTGGAAAAATGCTTGGCCGTAAGTCTACATGGCTAAGGGAGTTTGGGCCAGTTGACTCGTCTGTACGGCGGACGATCAGCGGGGGCTGCAGTGCGTGCAAGCTCAACGGCTTGAACGCAGTGCCGGTTGACACCGGGTAGAGAGATTGGCGGCGCTGCCGGGCGCCGCAGGGGTCCTGCCAACGGTCAGTGCAATTGCCGGTAAATCTCTTCAGCGAGCGCGCTCGAAATACCCTCGACCGTCATCAGGTCTTCGACACTCGCGTCAATGACCCCGCGCAGGCCGCCAAAGCGCGCCAGAAGGCGCTGGCGGCGTTTGGCGCCGATACCCTCGATCTCTTCCAGGCGCGACGCCTGGCGCGTCTTGGCGCGCTTGGCACGCATGCCGGTGATGGCGAAGCGGTGCGCCTCGTCGCGGATCAGCGCGACCAGCATCAGCGCCGCCGATTCCTTGCCCAGTTCCTGGGCCGGGCGGCCGTCGGCGAAGATCAGGGTTTCCAGGCCCACGCGGCGCCCTTCCCCCTTGGCCACGCCGACGATCATCGACAGGTCCAGGCCCAGCTCGGTAAATACCTGGCGCGCCATCTCGACCTGGCCCTTGCCGCCGTCGACCAGCACGATGTCGGGCATCACGCCGGCGCCGGCCAGCACCTCGGCCGCCACCTTCTCGTAGCGCCGCATCAGCACCTGCCGCATGGCGGCGTAATCGTCGCCCGGCGTGATGCCGTTGATGTTGAAGCGGCGATACTCGCCGTTCTGCATCGCGTGGTGGTGGAACACGACACACGACGCCTGCGTCGCCTCGCCCGCCGTGTGGCTGATGTCGAAGCACTCGATCCTTAATGAATCAAGATCTTCTGTCTCCAGCCCCAGCGTGTCAGCCAGCGCGCGCGTGCGCAATTGCTGCGAGCCCTGCTCGGACAGCAGACGCGCCAGCGCAATCTCGCCGCCCTTCTGCGCCATCTCGAGCCACTGGCGGCGCTGGCCGCCCGGCTGCAGCACGAGGTTGATGCGGTGGCCGCATTGCTCGCTGAGCGCCAGGATCAGCTCGGGCTGGTCGAATTCCACGTTCAGGATCAGCGTGCCCGGGATGAACTGGCCCGCGTAATGCTGCGCCAGGAACGCGCACAGCACCTCGACGTCGAGCGGACATTCGCCCAGCGACTCGCCGACATGGCTCGGGAAGTAGGCGCGGTCGCCCAGGTGGCGTCCGCCCCGCACCATCGCCAGGTTGACGCAGGCGCGTCCGCCCTGCAGCACGACCGCGATGACGTCAACATCGGCGTCGCCCACGGTTTCCATGCTTTGTGCGTGCAGCACTTTCGACAGCGCCTGGATCTGGTTGCGCACGCCTGCGGCCTGCTCGAACTTCAGGTCCATCGCGTAGGTCTGCATCTTGTTCTGCAGGTCGGCCATGACCTCGCTCTGGCGCCCGCGCAGGAAGCGCGCGGCGTTCTCGACGTCGAGCTGGTACTGCTCCGGCTCGATCAGCTTGACGCACGGGGCGCTGCAGCGGCCGATCTGGTGCAGCAGGCACGGCCGCGTGCGGTTGGCATACACGCTGTCTTCGCAGGTACGCAGCATGAACACGCGCTGCAGCAATTGGATCGATTCCTTGGCGGCCCAGGCGCTCGGGAACGGGCCGAAGTACTGGTTGCGCTTGTCGAGCGCGCCGCGGTAATACGCCATGCGCGGCGCCTCGCCACCCGTGATCTTGATGTACGGGTACGATTTATCGTCGCGAAACAGGATGTTGTAGCGCGGCTTGAGCGACTTGATCAGATTGTTTTCGAGGATCAGCGCTTCGGCCTCGCTGCTGACGATCGTCGTTTCCAGGCGCGCGATCTGCGACACCATCATCGCGATGCGCGGACTCGACAGATTCTTCTGGAAATAGCTCGAGACGCGGTTCTTCAGGTTGCGCGCCTTACCGACGTATAAAACATTCTCGGCCGCATCGAAGTAGCGGTAGACGCCAGGCAGGCCCGGCAGGCGATTGACGGTCGCGAGCACCTGCGCGCGCACGTCGGGCTCGACCTTCGGGCTCAGTTCGCGGTTGGCCTCGGCGCGCGACTGCTCACGCGCCTCCGCCAGGCGTTCGCGCCCCAGGCGCGCCGTGAGTTCGGGCGTGAGTTCGACACCGCTGTCGGTCAGCGTGGTGGGTACGACGGGCTTTGCTTCGGACATGAATCTCTTGAAAAGGGGTCAGGCTGTTGGCGCGGGGGCCTGGGTAACGATGACAAATGCGACGCCGTAATCGGCCTCGTCGCTGATCGACACCTGGGCGCTGAGCCGGTTCTGTTGCATGAATGCTTCGAGCGCACCGCTGCACACGATCATCGGCTTGCCGCTGGGAGCATTGAGCATCTGCATCGAGCGCCACGTCATCGGCATGCGGATCCCGGTACCGATGGCTTTCGAGAACGCTTCCTTGGCCGAAAAACGGGTGGCCAAAAAACGTAGGCCGCGCACCGCGTTCTTGGCGCTGCGGGCGTGGTACTTGGCCAGCTCTTGCGGGCCGAGGACTTTTTCGGCAAAGCGCGGACCGCTGCGCGCCAGCGCTGCCTCGACGCGCGAAATCTGGACGATGTCGGTGCCGATGCCGTAGATCATGCCGGCTCGGTCCCGCTCGGGTAGGCCGTGCCCAGGCGCGCCGCGACCATGATTGCCTTCATCTCGCGCACAGCGTTTTCAAAGCCGACAAACAGGGCGTGGCCGACAATGGCGTGGCCGATGTTCAGCTCATGCAGGTCCTTGATGGCGGCGATCGGCTGGACGTTGGTGTAGTGCAGGCCGTGGCCGGCATTCACGCGCAGGCCGCGCTGAACGCCTTCGCGCGCGCCAACCCGGATGCGTTCGAGCTCGTGCGCCACTTCGTCCGGCGTGGCCTCGGCATAGCGGCCCGTGTGCAGCTCGATGACAGTTGCGCCGACGGCGGCGGCGGCTTCAATCTGGCGCGCGTCGGCGTCGATGAACAGCGAGACGCGGATGCCCTCGTCCTTCAGCTGCTTCACCGCCGCCTCGACCTCGTTGTAGTAGCGCACGACGTCAAGGCCGCCTTCGGTCGTGACTTCTTCGCGTCGCTCGGGCACCAGGCACACGTCCTGCGGCTTGACGCGGCAGGCGAAGTCGATCATCTCGCGCGTGACGGCAGCTTCCAGGTTCATGCGGGTGGCCAGCAGCGGACGCAGCGCGATCACGTCGGCGTCACGGATGTGGCGGCGGTCTTCACGCAGGTGCAGCGTGATGAGGTCGGCGCCGGCCTGCTCGGCCAGCAGCGCGCCGCGCAGCGGGTCGGGATAGGTCGTGCCGCGCGCATTGCGCACGGTGGCGATGTGGTCGATGTTCACGCCCAGGTCGATCACCTGGCCAACGGGATTCAGGAAGCTCATGGTGTTTGGTCTGCTTTACAGTTGCATCAAGTCGATCAGGATCTGGCGCGTATTGAGCGGCTGGCCGCCCAGGTGGTGCGCCAGCAGGAAGCGCATCAATTGCTTGCTCTGCGCTTGCGTAGCCGGGTCAGTATAGTCTTCGCGCTCCATGTCCAGCAGCGTCTTGCCCAGCACCACCGGCCAGACTTCGCCTGCACCGGCTTCACGGGCGCCACGCTCAGGGTCCACCACATAGTCACCGCCCGCCTCCACCCGGCTGCGCGTCGTCGTGCAGCGACTCAGGTCGGCAGCGACCCCTGTTTCCTTAAGTAAGGCTCGTTCGAATTTTCGCAAGACAATTTGCGCAGGTTCGCCGTGCGCCAACTGGTTCAAGGTCGAGACATAGTGGTCGAACAGGGCCGGATGGCGGTCGTCGCGCGCCAGCAGTTTGACCAGGAGTTCGTTGAGGTAAAAGCCGCACAGCAGCGCCGTGCGTTCGAGCGGGAGCATGCCGCCAACCCACTCGGCGTCGATCAGCGTGCGCAGCTCGGACTTGCCGCTCCACGATACGGACAGCGGCTGGAAGGTTTGCAGCACGCCACGCAGCTTGGAGAACGGGCGCTTGGCGCCTTTAGCGACGAGTCCCACGCGACCGTGGTCGCGCGTGAACATGTCGATGATCAGGCTGGTTTCTTTGTAGGGATAGCTGTGCAGCACGAACCCGGGCTGGCCAAGTACACGGCCGTCACGCGCCGAGGTCCTGGGAGATGCGCCGGCCGATGTGCTGGCCGACCCGCGGGTCCGCTTGGCGGGCGGTGGCGCCGCCTGCTCGGGCGCGTCGTCGATCAGGTCATCGTGGCTCGGCATGCTGTGTGGGCGCGCTCCGGGAACTTACTCGTAACCGTAGGCGCGCAGGCCCATTTCGTTGTCGGCCCAGCCCGATTTGACCTTGACCCAGATTTCCAGGTACACGGGGCCGCCGAACAGTTTTTCCATATCGAGGCGCGACTGCGTCGAGATTTCTTTCAGGCGCGCACCCTTATTACCGATGATCATCGATTTATGGGTATCGCGCTCGACCAGGATGGCGGCGAACACACGGCGCAGATTGCCCTCCTGCAGGAACTGCTCGATCAGCACGGTGCTGGTGTACGGCAATTCGTCACCCGACAGGCGGAACACTTTTTCGCGCACGATTTCGGCCGCGAGGAATTTCTCACTGCGGTCGGTGATGTCGTCCGGACCAAACACGGGCGCATTCTGTGGCAGGTGGTTCTTGATCTCGTTTTCCAGCGCATCGGTCTGGAAGCGCAGCTTGGCCGAGACCGGCACGACAGCGGCAAATTCGCGCATCGCGGCGATCTTTTGCGCGAACGGCATCAGGACGGCCTTGTCCTTGACGTGGTCGGACTTGTTGAGCACCAGAATCACCGGCACGTTCTTTGGCAACAGATTGAGGACCTGTTCATCCGCCGGACCGAACGTCCCGGCTTCGAGCAGGAACAAAACGACGTCGGCCGAGATCAGCGTGTTCGAGACGGTCTTGTTGAGCGTCTTGTTCAGCGCATTGGCGTGCCGGGTCTGGAAGCCCGGCGTGTCGACGTAGATGAACTGGGCGTCGTCGCGGGTCTGGATGCCGGTGATGCGGTGGCGGGTGGTCTGCGCCTTGCGCGACGTGATCGACACTTTGGCGCCGATCAGGACGTTCATCAGCGTCGACTTGCCGACGTTCGGGCGGCCAACGATGGCGATATAACCGCAACGGAAATTGTCGGGAATGGCGTTCATGCTTTTTTGATTCCTGGTTGTTCTGGCTTTGCCGCAGCCGGCGCCAAGGATTGGTCTGGGGCGCCACTCTGGGTGGTGGCGATGCCGGCCAGCTTGAGCTGGGCCGTGCGCGGCTTGGCCTTGCGGCTCACTGGCGACTTGGCCAGCGCCTTCTGAGCTGCGCCCAGGGCCAGGCTGGCTGCGGCCTGCTCGGCGGCGCGGCGGCTGCCACCGCGCCCGAACACTTGCACACTCAATTTGGGCACCAGGCATTCGACTTCGAATTCCTGGCTGTGCGCGGCGCCGTGCGTGGCCACCACATTATACGTCGGCAGCGCGATCCGCTTGGCCTGCAAAAATTCCTGCAGCAGCGTCTTGGCATCCTTGCCCAGCGTGCTGGGGTCGACCGTGTCGAGCAGCGGGATGTAGAAGGCGCGGATCACGTCACGCGCGCTGTCGAACCCGGCATCGAGGAAAATTGCGCCCAGCAAGGCTTCGAGCGTGTCGGCCAGGATTGATGGCCGGCGGAAGCCCCCCGATTTGAGTTCGCCTTCGCCCAGACGCAGAAACTGCGACAGGTCGAGTTTCTGGGCGATCTCGAACAGCGCCTGCTGCTTGACGAGATTGGCGCGTAGACGCGACAGGTCGCCCTCGTCCAGCCCACGGTAACGCTCGTACAGGATCGAGGCGACGACGCAGTTCAGGATCGAGTCGCCCAGAAATTCGAGGCGCTCGTTATGCAGCGCGCTATGGCTACGGTGGGTCAGGGCTTGCTGAAGCAGCCCGGTATCCCGGAATGTGTAGCCCAAGCGCGTCTGCAATAACTGATGATTCATTGTCGGTGTCGTGTGCGTGGCCGGCGTCAGGCGCCCTGCCACGAAATCCATGAAGTGTGAAAACTGCGGTTACGGTGCGGCGGTGCTGGCCTCGGCGACGATGCCGCTCGGGTCGGTGGTGCCGGAAAAGTCGATCAGGATACTGACATTGCCAGCCAGCGGCAGGCGTTTTTCGTAGGCGAAGCTGATCTCCAGATCGCCGTCGTCGCGTGTAAATATCAGGTCGGCGCCGCGAATTGCCTCGACGTCATTGACGCTGGTATTGCGGTCAAACGCCGCCTGCATCGCGCGCACCGTGCCACCTTCGGCCTTGGTCTTGACGATGGCGGTTTTGATCGCGTTGTACTCGATATAGGCCGGAATCATGCGCATCGCAAAGACTAGCACGAGGCCGATCACGGCGAGGGCCACGATCAGGCCGGTCAAGGTGACGCCCTGCTGTTTGCTCCGGACCATATGCACCTCTTTAATTAATGCCGCCAACGCGCTTGAAGTTGCCAAAGTTCATCCAGACGACGAATGCCTTGCCCACGATATTACGGTCTGGAACAAAACCCCAATAGCGGCTGTCGGCGCTGTTATCGCGGTTATCGCCCATCATGAAATACTGGCCGGCCGGCACGACGCAGGTGAATTTGTCTTCCGTATAGTCGCAGGCCTCGCGCAGCGGGAACTGCTCGACGCTGGGAAAGTCAAAGTTGCGGCGATCGGCCGTGTTCAGAATGCGGTGCTGCGTGAAGCCGCCCGGGCTCGGCAGTTTTTCTTCGAGCTGCTTGTGGTAGACCGGATGCTGGTCGTCCAGGTAATCGTCCAGCGGCGTGTACTCGACTGCCTTGCCATTGACGGTCAGGCGCTTGTCTTCGTAGGTGATGGTATCACCAGGCACGCCGACGACGCGCTTGATGTAATCCTGGCTCATGTCCTTTGGATACTTGAACACCATCACGTCGCCCCGCTGCGGGTCGTTGATCTGGATAATTTTCTTGTTGATGATCGGCAGGCGGATACCGTAGGTGTACTTGTTCACCAGGATGAAGTCGCCCACCAGCAGCGTCGGCACCATCGACGACGATGGAATCTTGAACGGCTCCCACAGGAACGAGCGCAGGATGAACACCATCGCAATCACCGGGAAGAAACTGCCCGAATACTCGACCCAGGTCGGCTGGCGCACGTGCGCTGCTTCGATCGCGGCGCGGTTGCCGTTGTGGTCGACCTTGATGCCCTCGGCCACCAGCTTGGCGTTGCGCGCATCGTACTCGCGCAATGCGGCATCGGCGGCGCGCCGGCGCTGCTTTGCCAACACAAACCGGTCCAGGCACCAGATGATGCCCGTGATGACCATCAGCACGAACAGAATCAGGGCGAAATTGCTCAACACGGGTTGCAGGTTCATTATTTGTCTTCCACCTGGAGAATCGCCAGGAACGCTTCTTGTGGAATCTCCACCGAGCCGACCTGCTTCATGCGTTTTTTACCTGCTTTTTGTTTCTCGAGCAGTTTCTTTTTACGGGAAATGTCGCCGCCGTAGCACTTGGCCAGCACGTTCTTGCGCAGCGCCTTCACGTTTTCACGCGAAATGATCGTCGCGCCAATCGCCGCCTGAATCGCCACGTCGAACATCTGGCGTGGGATCAGTTCGCGCATTTTTGCGGCGACCTGGCGGCCACGGTACGGCGCGTTGGCGCGGTGGACGATGATCGCCAGCGCATCGACCTTCTCGCTGTTGATCAGCATATCGACCTTGACGACGTCGGCGGCGCGGTTTTCCTTGAACTCGTAATCCATCGATGCGTAACCGCGCGAGGTCGACTTCAGGCGATCGAAGAAGTCCAGCACGATCTCGGCCATCGGGATTTCGTAGTGCAATTTCACCTGGCGACCGTGGTACGCCATGTCCATCTGGATGCCGCGTTTGCCGTTACACAGCGTCATGACGGCGCCCACGTATTCTTGTGGCATGTACAGGTTGACGTCGACGATCGGCTCGCGCACTTCGTTGATCTTTGACGGTTCCGGCATCTTCGACGGATTGTCGACGCGAATCATCGTGCCGTCGCGCATTTCGACTTCGTACACGACGGTCGGCGCCGTCGTGATCAGGTCCATGTCGAATTCGCGCTCAAGGCGCTCCTGCACGATTTCCATGTGCAAGAGGCCCAGGAAGCCGCAGCGGAAGCCGAAGCCCAGCGCCTGCGAGACTTCCGGCTCGTACATCAGCGCGGCATCGTTCAGCTTGAGCTTTTCAAGGGAATCGCGCAGCGCGTCGTACTGGTTGGCTTCGACCGGGAACAGGCCGGCGAACACTTGCGGCTGCACTTCCTTGAAGCCTGGCAGCGGTTCGGCAGCCGGCTTGTTGACCAGGGTGACGGTATCGCCGACCTTCGCTGCAGTCAACTCCTTGATGCCGGCGATGATGAAGCCCACCTGGCCGGCCGACAGCGTCGGCAGCGAGACCGAGCGCGGCGTGAACACACCGATGCTTTCGACCAGGTTCACCGAACCGGTTGCCATCAGGAGGATCTTGTCTTTCGGGCGCAGTGTGCCATTGATCACGCGCACCAGCATCACGACGCCGACGTACGGGTCGTACCACGAGTCGACGATCAGCGCCTGCAGCGGCGCATCGGCGTCGCCCTTCGGCGGCGGCACGCGGGCAATCAGCGTTTCCAGCACGTCTTCGATGCCAAGGCCGGTCTTGGCCGAGCACATCGTCGCGTCGCTGGCGTCGATGCCGATAACGTCTTCGATTTCCTTGCGCGCGTTGTCCGGGTCGGCGTGCGGCAAATCGATCTTGTTCAGGATGGGCACCACTTCCACGCCCAGGTCGAGCGCGGTATAGCAGTTGGCGACCGTCTGGGCTTCCACGCCCTGCGATGCGTCGACGACCAGCAGCGCGCCTTCGCAGGCGGACAGCGAGCGGCTCACTTCGTACGAGAAGTCGACGTGGCCCGGCGTGTCGATCAGGTTCAGGTTATAGACCTGGCCATCGCGCGCCTTGTAATGCAGGGCCGCGGTCTGGGCCTTGATGGTGATGCCGCGCTCGCGTTCCAGGTCCATCGAATCGAGCACCTGGGCATCCATTTCACGGTCCGACAAGCCGCCGCACAGCTGAATGATGCGGTCAGCCAGGGTCGATTTACCGTGGTCGATGTGGGCGATGATGGAGAAGTTACGTATGTTGTTCATTAACAGAGCTCAAAACCAAATAGACCGCGAATGCGGCGGATACGACTGAATCAGGGTGCACGTGCCGCGCGCGGCAAACAGAAAAAGCGCCGCGCCGGGGCCGTGCCGGTCCCCAGGCGAGCGCCATGGCAAAGCAAACAATTCTGGGGAGGGCCGTCTTGAAACACGCCAACCCGGCATTTTACCGGATTTCGGGACGCCCAACGGGATTTCGGGTCCGCCCCTCGAGGTAGGCGAGCACCGCAGCGCGGTCGAGGAAGTAATGGCACAGCTCGGGCTGGTCGAGGGCGCCATACAGCACAGGCACCAGTTCATCGAAGCGCGCCACCAGCGCCGGATCGGCGTCGACGTCCAGCACGGTGATCGCGAACGGCTGCGCCGGGGTTTCCAGGGCCCGCAGCGCCGCCAGCATGTCGTCGCACAGGTGGCAATACCCGCGCGCGTACAGCGTGAACGGCACGGGCGGCGCGGCGGGCACTGCGCGCATCAGGGACGCGGCTTGATGGTCAGGTATTGCGTGGCGCCATCGCGTTGCACCAGCAGCGCCACCGGCTTCGCCTTGTCATGCTTGGCCAGCAAACCCGCGAACTGTTCGACGCTCGTGAGCGGCGTATTGTTCCACTGCAGGAGCACATCGCCCGGCTCGATACCGGCGCTGGCCGCGGCGCCCGTTGCGCTGTCGACCAGCACGCCGCCCTCCACGCCCAGCTGACGGCGGTCAGCCTGCGGAATGGCCGACAAGGTCAAGCCCAGCGCATTGGCGGTCGCGCCCTGCGCCGGCTTTTTCGCTGCGGGCTTGCCCGGCGTCGATTTCTCGTCCTGCAGCTCGACGATCGTAACCGGCACCTCGAGCTGCGCGCCGCGGCGCCAGACGGTCACGCTGGCGCGGCTGCCAACCTTGGCGGCGCCCACCAGGCGCGGGAGGTCGCGCGTGGTCTCGACCGGCTGCTTGTTGAAGGCCAGGATGATGTCGCCGACCTTGATGCCGCCCTTCTCGGCCGGCCCACCTGCCTCGACCATCGACACTTCGGCGCCGCGCGCCTTGCCCAGGCCCAGCGATTCGGCCACGTCGCGCGTGACTTCGCTGATCTGAACGCCGATGCGACCACGTGTGACCTTGCCGCTGGACTTGAGCTGTTCGGACACGCGCGTGACTTCATCGATCGGCACCGCGAACGAGATACCGTTGTAGGCGCCGGACAAGGTGGCGATCTGCGAATTGATGCCGATGACTTCACCGCGCATATTGATCAGCGGACCGCCCGAATTGCCCGGGTTGACGGCCACGTCGCTCTGGATCAGCGGCAAGTATTCACCCGTGTCGCGCGACTTGGCCGAAATGATGCCGGCCGTGACCGTGTTTTCGAGGCCGAACGGCGAGCCGATCGCCAGCACCCATTCGCCGACGCGGATCTTGCTCGAGTCGCCGGTACGCAGGTACGGCAGGTTGGTGGCGGTCAGCTTGAGGAGTGCCACGTCCGAGCGGCGGTCGGCGCCCAGCACCTTGGCCTTGAATTCGCGGCGGTCGGTCAGCGTGACCGTGACTTCGTCGGCGCCTTCGACGACGTGGGCATTGGTCAGTACGTAACCATCGCCCGAAATGATGAAGCCGGAGCCGACGCCACGCTGGACTTCACGTTCTTCTTCGGCTTGCGGCGGGCCGCGCCGGCCGCCGCGCGGCGGCATCTGGCCACCGAAGAAGCGGCGCAGGAATTCCTGCATTTCTTCTTCGCCGGGTGCGCCGCCGCGTGTGCTGACGCGCTCGGTGGTACGGATGTTCACGACGGCTGGACCGACCTTGTCGATCACATCGGTGAAGTCGGGCAAGCCGGTGACGGTGGGTGCGGACACCGGAGCGGCGCCGGCGGCGTGGGCTGGCGACAGGGAGAGTACGGAGGTGCCGGACACGAGCAGTGCCGACAAGAGCAGACTGGCAGTTTTACTGGTCATGGATTCGCTGTTGAATGGCTAAGATTGACCAAATGGTAAGCCAAAACGCGCGCTTTGTCGCGTCGGCCCACGTCGCGTGCAGGACGTTCGGGGCTGCACTGCCTGGCAACTCCACCCGTGCAGCGAGCGACTTATGACGCGGCGGGGTTGGCCAGGCTGGCCGTCAGGCTGGCCGGCTCGGTGACATCACTGCCACTGCCACTGCCACTGATGCCACCTTCGGCGATGTCGCCACGACCGGACGGCAACCGCGCCTGTTCCTGCGCCAGCGCTGTGGCCAGCCGTTCGGCGAAGCCGGGCGACAGATCGGGCGCCGGCGTGGCGCGCAGGGCATCCCGGATCAGGTGATACCGGTCCCACGCCTGTTTGCCATCCTCCTCTTGCAGTGCGGCCAGTGCCAGCTCGGCATCGGCCTTCGGCAATTCGCCGTCGACCAGGGCCGAAATATGCGCGCGGAGTGTTTCGTTGGTGTCCATCGGGGTGTCCGTCGACGTCGGTGTGTTCACGGTGAGTTCAATGTTAATGCTGTGTTCGTACGATCCCGCTACCTACCGTCGTTTGTCAACCGGAAATTCAAGCAAGGGCCGCAATTTATCGGCGATGACTTCGCGCGCCCGAAAAATACGGCTGCGCACCGTACCGATCGGACAGGCCATGACTTCGGATATTTCTTCGTAGCTGAGTCCTTCTATTTCACGCAAGACAATGGCCGTGCGTAGTTCAAGGGGCAGTGCTTCCATGGCCGCATTCACCGTGTAGGCAATCTGCTTACTGGCAAGCATTGACTCCGGCGTATTAATGTCACGCAGACTGTCTGCCTCATCAAAGCCTTCGGCGCCTTCGGCATCGGTCTCCGTCGAGGTCGGCGCACGCCTGCCCTGGGTTACCAGGTAATTCTTGGCCGTGTTGATGCCTATCCGATAAAGCCATGTATAAAATGCGGAATCACCGCGAAAATGGCGCAGTGCCCGGTACGCCTTGATGAACGTTTCCTGCACGACGTCTTCGGCCTCGGCCGGATCGTAAACAAGACGCGACACCAGACGCATCAGGCGGCGCTGGTACTTGGAGACGAGCAGATCGAACGCCTTCTGGTCCCCTGCCTGCACGCGCTCCACCAGCAACTGATCACTCTCGCGTTCTGTCGTCACGGACCATGCCCCATTGGCGACCCTCTCCTAAGAGTTGATCCCCTGCAATAAGTTCAAAGTATTTTTGTCGCTGCGTTGCGCGCACCCTGCGCCAATGACCGCACTGCCACGGACAGCGCACGAAAGTCACCTGGCGACACGCTGTCGGGCAATACGGCGAGCGCGATGGTGTCGCCGGCCGCCGTGCGCAGACGCAGCAGCATGCAGACAGGCCAGACCGTGGCGCCAGGCAGCAGCGTCACCGCAACCCCCTCGGACAGGGGATCGGATGAACCTGCCGCTAGCGACGCGCCCGCCGAATCCACTGCGCCCATCTCTTGTTGTACCGTCAGGCGTAGCTGCCCAAGTCCAGAAATATCAAGACGGTGCGCCGTTCTAAATCCGTGCAAAAGCGCCTGGGAATGGGCCTTTGGGAAAGCCCGGAACAGATGGCGCGCGCGGGCCAAAGACCATGCCAACGCTACTGCGCCCACCAGCGGCGCGACAGCGGTCAGCCGGCCAAATGCGAAGCGTTCAGGCGTGCCGAGGCCGACGACCAGAGCGGTCGCAATGAGGGCGCCACTGAACCCGGCGCACAGCCAGACCAGGCAACGCGACGGCCGGACGATGACAGACACCGCACAGTGCATACAACTAGGGAAACAGAAATCTGCAGAACAGGCAGAACAGGCAGAATCGGCTGGCCCGGCGGGCTAGCCGCGGGCAGTTGCCGCCAGCACCGGAGCATCACCGCTGTAGAACAACAAGCGGGCATGCACCGGGCTGCAGAAAGCGCCCATCCCGTTGGACCGGGATGGGGCTGGTCAAGTTCAGAGTTTCGCGAAAACGAGAGTACCGTTGGTACCGCCGAAACCGAACGAGTTCTTCACCGCGTAATCGATCTTCATCTCACGCGCCGTGTTGGCGCAGAAGTCCAGGTCGCACTCGGGATCCTGGTTGAAGATGTTGATCGTTGGCGGCGAGATCTGATTATGGATCGCCAGTACCGTAAACACCGATTCCAGGCCGCCGGCGCCACCAAGCAGGTGACCGGTCATCGACTTGGTCGAATTCACGACAATCTTCTTGGCATGGTCGCCAAACACGCGCTTGATGCCGCGCACCTCTGCAGCATCGCCCAATGGCGTCGAGGTGCCGTGCGCATTCACGTACTGCACCTGGTCGGCATTGATACCGGCGTTGTTGAGGGCATTGACCATGCAACGTGCAGCGCCACTACCATCTTCGACTGGCGAGGTGATGTGGTTGGCGTCCGCGCTCATGCCGAAGCCGATGACTTCTGCATAGATGCGGGCACCACGCGCGACAGCGTGCTCATACTCTTCGACGACCATGACACCGGCACCCTCGCCCAGCACGAAGCCGTCGCGGTCGCGGTCCCATGGACGCGAGGCCGTGGCCGGATCATCGTTGCGGGTCGACAGCGCGCGTGCCGAGGCGAAACCGCCCAGGCCCAGTGGCGACACGGTCGACTCGGCGCCGCCCGCGATCATCACGTCGGCGTCGCCGTACTCGATCAGGCGCGCTGCCGCGCCGATGCTGTGCAGGCCAGTGGTACAAGCGGTAACGATGGCCAGGTTCGGGCCACGCAGGCCGAACTTGATCGAGAGATCGCCCGAAATCATGTTGATGATCGAGGCTGGCACGAAGAATGGCGAAATACGGCGTGCGCCGCGGTTCGTGTATTCCTCTTTGGTGGCTTCGATCAGCGGCAAGCCGCCAATGCCGGAACCGATCACGACGCCGATGCGGTCCGCATTCTCTTCGGTGACAACCAGACCCGAATCCTGCAGGGCCTGGATACCGGCTGCCATACCGTAATGGATAAAGCTATCCATATGGCGGCCTTCTTTGCCCGGCAGATAATCCTCGACGACGAAGTTCTTTACTTCACCAGCGAAGTGGGTCGTGAATTGCGACGCATCAAACTTGGTGATGGCGGCAATACCCGACTTGCCAGCCAGCGCTGCATTCCACGCTTCGGTAACGGTGTTACCGATTGGTGAAATGCAACCCAGGCCAGTGACGACGACACGGCGGTTGCGTGAACGACTCAAGCGATTCTCCCAAAAACTGTAAAGCGACTACCTCGATCCCGACTCAGGCTTTGACGTGCGCGGTAGCGTAGTCGATGGCTTGCTTGACGGTGGTGATCTTCTCAGCCTGTTCGTCAGGGATTTCCATTTCGAACTCATCTTCCAGAGCCATCACCAGCTCGACGGTGTCGAGCGAGTCAGCACCCAGGTCGTCAACGAACGAGGATTCGATTTTGATGTCTGCTTCAGCAACACCCAGTTGCTCAGCGACGATTTTTTTAACGCGTTGTTCGATATCCGACATGTTGTAGCTCCATTAAGGTATGTGTTGCGGAAAGTGCGCGCATTTTATCAGGTTTGCGACCTGAAAAACTATTTTCGGCGACTGCGCCTAACTCGCCGGAAAGTCCTGCTAAAAGTCTTGATTGCACCGATATCGTCCTGTTCAAACGGGGCCAATTACCGTGCAATCCTTCCCTTTATTGCTACTGATTTCTTACTTGATGCCTAATATACTTAATTCATGTACATGCCGCCGTTCACATGCAGCTCGGTGCCCGTGATGTAGGCCGCTTGTGGGCCGGCCAGGAACGCCACCGCATGCGCGATGTCTTCCGGCTGACCCAGGCGGCCCAGCGGAATCTGGGTCAGCAGCGCAGCATGCTGGTCGTCGCCCAGCGACTTGGTCATGTCGGTATCGATGAAGCCCGGCGCGACGCAATTGACGGTAATGTTGCGACTGCCGATCTCGCGCGCCAGTGCGCGGGTCATGCCGGCCACGCCGGCCTTGGCCGCCGCGTAGTTCATCTGGCCCGGGTTGCCCGACGCGCCCACCACCGACGTGATGTTGATGATGCGGCCCGCCTTGGCCTTCATCATCCCGCGCAGCACCAGACGCGACAGGCGGCCGACGGCGGTCAGGTTGGTGGCGATCACGCCATCCCATTCGTCGTCTTTCATGCGCATGGCCAGGTTGTCCTGGGTAATACCGGCATTGTTCACGAGGATCGACAGGCTGCCGAATTCCTTCTGCACATCCGCCACGACGGCTGCGCAGCGTTCGCTGTCGAGCACGTTCAGGACGACGCCCTTGCCGCCGAACGGCGCCAGGTAGTCCGAGATCGCCTGTGCGCCGGCATCGCTGGTGGCAGTGCCGACGACTTTCGCGCCCTGGCGGGCCAGTTCGAGAGCGATAGCCTTGCCGATGCCGCGCGATGCGCCGCTGATCAGGGCGACTTGGTTTTCCAGATTCATGGTGGTCCTCTTGTTGGGGTTAGTAGTGCAGCGCAGCCGTCACGCGTTGAACGTGGCCAGCACGCGCTCGAGCGCAGCCTGGTCGACCAGCGCGTCGCCGACCAGCGCCGGATCGATGCGCTTGGCCATGCCCACCAGCGTCTTGCTCGGTGCGCATTCGATGACCTGCGTGACGCCGTCCTGCGCCATCTTCTGCATCGTCTCGACCCAGCGCACCGGACCGGCTGCCTGGCGCACCAGCGCATCCTTGATCTGTTCCGGATCATTCAACACGACGACATCGACGTTGTTGATGACGGGGATCTGCGGGACGGCAAAGGTCAGTGTGCGCATGTAGTCGCGCAGGCGGTCGGAGGCGGGTTTCAGCAGCGACGAGTGGAACGGCGCCGAGACCGACAGCTTCATGGCGCGCTTGGCGCCTTTCGCCTTGGCGATCTCGCAGGCGCGCTCGACCGCAGCCGTATGGCCGGCGATCACGATCTGGGTCGGCTCGTTGAAGTTGACCGCTTCGACGACCTCGCCCTGTGCGGCTTCAGCGCAGACTGCGCGCACGTCGTCGGCTTGCAGGCCGAGGATGACGGCCATGCCGCCCTGCCCGACCGGCACCGCGTCCTGCATCGACTGCGCGCGAAAGCGCACCAGCGGCACGGCGTCGGCAAACGGGATCACGCCAGCGGCGACCAGCGCCGAGTATTCGCCCAGGCTGTGACCGGCAACGACGGACGGAATCGGGCCACCGGCCGCGATCCAGGCGCGGTACACGGCCACGGCGGCGGTCAGCATGACTGGCTGGGTGTTGGTGGTGAGGTCGAGGTCTTCTTTCGGGCCCTCGGCGATCAGGCGCTGCAGATCGAAGCCGAGGGCATCGGAGGCCTCCTGCACGGTCTGGTCGACGACCGGGTTGCCGGCGAAACCGTTCAACATGCCCACTGCCTGGGCGCCTTGTCCGGTAAACAGGAATGCGAATTGGCTCATCGTGATATGTCCGTAGTAATGGGTTCTTGGGAGTGCCGCCGGTGAGTGCGACGCGGTGTGCGACTCGTTACATGCGCGCCAGCACGGCGCCCCAGGTAAAGCCGCCGCCGACACCTTCCATCAGCACGTTCTGGCCCGGCTTGATGCGGCCATCGCGCACCGCCTGGTCGAGCGCCAGCGGAATCGAGGCGGCCGAGGTATTGCCGTGCTCATTGACGGTGACGACCATTTTTTCCAGCGGCAGGCCGAGCTTCTTGGCAGTGCCATTCATAATGCGGATATTGGCCTGGTGCGGCACCAGCCAGTCGATCTGGTCCGGCGTGACGCCAGCGGTATCGAGCACTTCGTGCGCGACCTTTTCGAGCACCGACACGGCCAGCTTGAACACCGCCGGGCCGTCCATGTGCAGGAAACCGCTGCCGGCAACCGCGCCGCCCGCCAGGTTGCCCGGGATCGACAGGATGTCGGCGTGACTGCCGTCGGCGTGCAGCTTGGTGGCCAGGATGCCCGGCTCGTTCGACACTTCCAGCAGCACGGCGCCAGCGCCATCGCCGAACAGCACGCAGGTGCCGCGGTCGTTGAAGTCGACGATTCGCGAGAAAATCTCGGAACCGATCACGAGCACGCGCTTGTGGTTGCCGGCGCGGATGAACGCGTCGGCCGTCGACAAGGCGTAGACGAAGCCGCTGCAGACAGCCTGCACGTCGAAGGCGGCGCTGCCATTGGCCATGCCCAGCTTTTGCTGGACGATGCAGGCCGTGCTGGGGAAGCTGCCGTGGAAGTCGGGGGTAGAACTGGCGACGATGACGAGGTCGATATCGCCCGCCTCGCGGCCGGCCATCTCGAGCGCGCGGCGCGCGGCGTGCACGGCCAGGTCGGATGAAAGCTCATCGGCGGCGGCGAAGTGACGGGCCTCGATGCCGCTGCGCGTAACAATCCATTCGTGCGACGTTTCGACACCTTGCGCAGCCAGCCGCGTGGCCAGCGCTTCGTTGGTGACACGGTTGGCCGGCAGGTAGCTGCCGGTGCCGGTGATTTTGCTGTACAGGGTCATTGCTTCACCATCCGCTCGGTTATTGCGCCTGGCGCTCGATCGTGGACACGGGCTCGAGCACCGGCATGGGCGCTTCGGCAGCGCCCGTTGAATTCGGCATCAGCTCGGTAATTAGTGCCGACAACTGTTCTTGCACATTATTGTGCGCAGCCTCGTAGGCCCGCTTGAGCGCCCATTCGAACGAATAGGCGTTGGCGCCGCCGTGGCTCTTGAACACCAGGCCCTTCAGGCCCAGCAGACCGGCGCCATTGTAGCGCTCGGGATTGAGTTTCTTCATGGCCTTGCGTGCGAACACGGCGCCGACCATCGACATGATGTCGGACTTGAACGTCGTTTTCATGAAGCGCGACAGGCCTTCGATCGCCTTGAGCATCACGTTGCCGACAAAACCGTCGCAGACGACGACGTCGACGGTGCCCTTGAAGATGTCATTGCCTTCGACGTTGCCGTAGAAATTGAGCTTGCCGCGGGCAGCATCGTCGCGCAGCAGCACGCCGGTGGCCTTGACCACTTCGTTGCCCTTGATGTCTTCGGTGCCCACGTTCAACAGGCCAATGGTCGGACGGGGAATGCCTTCGATTGCCGAGCACAGCACCGAGCCCATGATGGCAAACTGGTGCAGGTGATGCGGTTCGCAATCGACGTTCGCGCCCAGATCCAGGATGTAGGTCGGGCCGTTCTTCTGGTTCGGCATGATCGAGCAGATCGCCGGACGGTCGACGCCGGGCATCGTCTTGAGCACGTAGCGCGAGACGGCCATCAGGGCGCCGGTATTGCCGGCCGAGACGCAGGCATTGGCGCTGCCGTCTTTCACCAGCTCGATCGCCACGCGCATCGACGAATCCTTCTTGCGGCGCAGGGCTACTTCGATCGGATCGTCCATCGCGACGACTTCGGACGCGTGCTTGATCGTCAGACGCGGCAATTTGTCGCCGTGGTGTTTCTTGAGTTCTGCGCGCAGCACCTCTTCGACGCCCACGAGCACGAGCTCGGCGTCATCCTGCTTCTTGAGGAACGAGATTGCTGCCGGAATGGTTACTGACGGGCCGTGATCGCCACCCATGCAGTCAATGGAAATTTTTATGGTCATGTATTGGGAATGCCGCGGCTCACACAGGACTGGCGGCCAGATGGGATCGATTCGTCGCCAGGAGGCGCACAGGATCCGCGCTGCTCAACATGACGGGGCGAAATGCATGCCCGTGATGCCAACAATGCCTGAGCAGATGCCAAAGAAAAAGCGGCGCCACGCAGATAACATACGTTGCGCCGCTTTCATGGTTCTAAAAGCCAGGACGTCGATTACTCGTCGTTTTTGGTCTTCAGAACTTTGCGACCACGGTAGAAACCGTTAGGGCTGATGTGGTGACGCAGGTGCGTTTCGCCGGTGGTTGGCTCGACTGCCAGGTTTGGTGCAACCAGGAAGTCGTGCGAACGGTGCATACCGCGCTTCGATGGGGATTTTTTATTCTGCTGAACAGCCATGATAACTCCTAATACTAAGTTCTAAAATTTTAACACATTCGACGTGCAACGATTTGCGCATCGAGTATCCCAGCAGCAATCTTCAAGGATGTCCCCCGGGATTGCCGACACGTTTCCGTCTACTTCTACTACCAATGCCATACTCGAGCGCTGCACGCGTCTGACACATTCTTTGCAAATTTTGGGCGACATTCTTTCTACGCTGCCGCCACCGTACTGCGAAACCGATCCTGCTGTATTTGGTACTACATCATTCTGTCTTGAGATTCTTGAGGCCGGCAAATGGCGACGGCTTTTCGTTCTTCAGGCTGTCCAGCAACTTGTTTTCTGGGCAGACATCGTGCTTTGGCGACTGCGGCAACGCCAGCAGCGCTTCGTCTTCGAGCAACTGACGAATATCGCAGGTATGGCTGCCAACGATCACATCGATGCTGTCGTCGTCGAGAACAATCTCGATGGCATCGGCTTCTTCATCGTCCTTGCCCAGCACCAGCATGGTCGACGAATCGATCTCGTAGTCCATGGGTTGCAGGCAACGCTGACATTCCAGCTTCACGTGACCGGCGACCTCGAGGGTCAGCGACGGATAACCGTGACGGGTTTGACCACCTTGCATCGTCCAGCGGATGTCGCCGCCTTTTTCGGAACTCTCTGCGGCCAGCCGGGTCATCTCGACCAGGGGCGTGCTGCCTTCACGAAAACCATCGCTCTTGCAAAACTCGAAGGCATCAATAATGAAAGCGCTCATTTAGAAAGTCGTCCCGGAAAACCTGCGATAATAGCAGGCTTTTCACCGCAGCGCCATGAAACTGTGGCTTCGCTGCCGATTTATCCCGAGGGCCGCATGCTACCAAGTTCCACCCCGCCCCGCCTGATCCTTGCCTCGAGCTCCGCCTACCGGCGCGAATTGCTGGGCCGGCTCGGCCTGCCGTTCGAGGCCATCGCACCCGATCTCGATGAGACGCCGCTGCCGGGTGAAACACCGCCGGCGACCGCGCTGCGCCTGGCGCGTGCCAAGGCCGAGGCCGTAGCGCGCCTGCATCCGGGCACGCTCGTGATCGGCTCGGATCAGGTTGCCACGCTCGACGATCTGCAGATCGGCAAGCCGGGTGACCATGCGCGCGCGTTGGCGCAGCTGCAATTGATGCGGGGGCGTGAAGTCGTGTTCCATACGGCCTTGTGCCTGTGGGACGGGCGCGCTGCCGACCCCGCCGCCGTTGTCCAGGTCGACAATGTGCAGGTCCGCGTGCGCTTTCGCGACCTGCCGGATGCGGAACTGGACGCCTATCTGCGCATCGAACAGCCGTACGACTGCGCCGGCAGCGCCAAGAACGAAGGCCTGGGAATTGCCCTGATCGACCACATCCACTCGCTTGATCCGACCGCCCTCACCGGCTTGCCGCTCATCGCCCTGACCGGCATGCTGCGGCGCGCCGGTGTGCGCTTCTTCGGCACCTGACCCCTTACCTGAAACGACCCATGCCCGGCACCCTGTACCTGATTCCCAATACCCTCGGCCCACTCGATGCTGCGTCCGGCTGCCTGAACGGCCTGCTGCCGACGCAAGTGCAGGCACTGACCAGCTCGCTCGATTATTTTGTGGCCGAAAACGCCAAGACGGCGCGTGCGTTCCTGAAGCTGATCGCCATCGACCATCCATTGGCCAAGCCGCTGCAGGAAATCGAGATCGCCGAACTGAACGTGAACACGCCGGCCGCGGCGCTGACGCAATTGCTGGCGCCACTGCTGGCGGGGCGCGATGCGGGCCTGGTGTCAGAGGCAGGTGTGCCAGCGGTTGCCGATCCCGGCGCCGACCTCGTGCGCCTGGCACATCAGCACGGGATTGACGTGCGGCCGCTGGTGGGCCCGTCGTCGCTGCTGCTGGCCGTCATGGCCAGCGGCTTGAACGGTCAGAGCTTCGCTTTCAACGGCTACCTGCCAACCGACGCGGCGCTGCGCACGAAGCGCATCCGCGAGCTGGAAACCCGTTCCCGCGGCGAACGCCAGACGCAGTTGTTCATCGAGACGCCGTATCGCAACGGCGCGATGCTCGATGCACTGGTGGCGGGGTGCCAGCCGGGCACGCTGGTGTGCGTGGCGACCGACCTGTCGCTGCCGAGCGAATCGGTGCGCACCATGACGGCGGCAAAATGGAAAGCAGCACTGGGGGCGGACAAAGGGCCGGACTTCCACAAGAAGCCGACCGTATTCCTGCTGCTGGGGCAATAAGGGAAAGGTCGGACTCAGCGCACGTCGTGGGTCAGCTCGCGGACCCAGTCGAACGCGGCCAGTTCGATCTCGCGTACCTCGGGCACCGTCAGCCCGATCTTCTTGAGTTCGGCATTGAGCTTGCGGCCCCCGACGGCCGTCTCCAACAGCTCGGCGATGCGCAGCATGGTGCCAAAGTCACCATCGCGGTCGATCAGCGCGTCGCGCACGTCATGCGCGATTTCGACGTGCACGAGGATGTCGGCCATCCGCACTGAAAACAGCGCTTCCGCCAGCGACATGATGCCGACGGTAAAGGCACGGTCAGCGCTGGCCGTGTCGCCGGGGCGCACGCGCAGCGTCATGAGTTCGAGCAGCTTGCCGCGCGTGGTGGCCAGTTGCAGCAACGGCGAGTGAAGCGAGACTTGCGCGCCTGCGGCCGTGTAGAGCAGGATCTGCAGCCAGCGGCCCAGCTGGCGCCGGCCCAGCACCGCGAGTGCCTGTGACAGCGACTCGATGCGCGGACCCGGCACCGCGCGGCTGTTGACCAGGCGCAGCAGGTTCAGACTGACCAGCGCATCGCGCTTGACGGCCGTCTCGATGGTCTGGTTGTCGGCGTTGGAATTAACCAGCTCCAGCAAGCGCAGCAACACCACTTCGGTTGGGGCAATCTTGCGGCCGCTGAGGATCACGGGCCGCGCAAAGTAATAACCCTGGAAGTATTCGAAACCGAGTGCCATGCACAGCTCGAACTCTTCGATCGTCTCGACTTTTTCGGCCAGCAGGCGCTTGCCGGTTTTCTGCAGCGACGCGACCAGATCGCCCAGCGCGTCCGGGGCCACACCCTTGATATCGACCTTGATGATGTCGATCAGCGAAATCAGCTGATCGAGTTCGCGCGAATGCTCGATGACGTCGTCGACGGCGAACTTGAAGCCGAGGTTTTTCAGTTCGTCCACCCGCGCCAGCAACTCGGGCGTGGGCTTCACGGTTTCCAGGATTTCGAGAATGACTTTGTGCGGCTGCAGGAAGCGCACGAAGTCGCTCATCAGGACGACAGCGTCGACATTCACAAAAGCGAGCTGATCGCCCACCACCTGCTCCATGCCAAGCTGGGACGCATGCGAAATGACGGCCGCCGTCGCGGCGGCGCCGTCGGTCAGCTTGGCGTCTTCGTCCTCGCCGGCGGCGCGAAACAGCAGCTCGAATGCCAGCAATTGCTGGTCACGCCCGAGAATGGGTTGCCGTGCGAGGAAAAAATCGTCAGACGGCACCAAGACCGCTGCCGTTGCATCAGCATGCATTGAAATATTACTCCTGGAAACTGTCGCGGCGCATAGTGGCGCGCCGGCAGCGCGCACACGCGCACCACCTGTACCGACTATACTACAAAAATGCCAATCTTAGCATTTCGACATCGAAACGAATGCTAGCTGCGACCGCCACCCTGACGGGTGCGACCGGTGCGCGGTGCGCCCGGCGCTGCTGGACGATCGCCACCGGTGCGGGGCGCACGCGGGGCGGCTGGCGCCCCGTCGCGCGGGGCAGCGGCACGTGGCGCCGCGCTCCTTGGCGTCGTCGAGCGCGGTGCAGCGCCGGGTCGGCCCGCATCCTGCGTCGGACGGCCCGTGCCCTGCGTCGGACGGCCCGCGCCGGCGCTTTTAACCGTGCCCGTACCGGTGCGTGATGGCTTGACCGGTGCTGCCGGCTCCTCGCCTTCGCGTGGCATCACCTGGCCCGGCAGGCGCAGACTACCCTTGCCCGACAGCGGACTGGCGCGGCGCGCATTGCCAATCGGCTGGCGCGGCATGCCGGCGGCCCCGTCGGTGCGGCTGGCGCTGCGGCCGAGCGCCGTACCCGTGACCTGGGTGCCCTTCTCGATCGTGAAGCGTGCGCCGGCGTCCTTGCCCAGCACGCGCACCAGATACGGCAGCACTTCGCGCAGGATCGGCTCGAGCGTGTACGGCGGGTTCAGGATGAACATGCCGGAGCTGTGCAGGCCGGTACCGTCCGGCGTCGGGGTCTGGATCGTCAGCGTGACGTTCAGCCATTCCTTGGCCGGCACGCGCTTCAGGCGATCGGCAAACTGGCGCGATTCCATGCGCTGGAGTACCGGATACCAGACAGCGTAGATGCCGCTCGGGAAGCGCAGCAGCGCATCGTCGAGTGCTTCTTTCACACGCTTGTAGTCATCCTTGACTTCGTATGGCGGGTCGATCAGCACCAGCGCGCGGCGCGACGGTGGCGGCAGCAACGCCTTCATGCTGTCGAAACCGTCGCCACGGTCGATCATCACGCGCCGGCCGCGGGAGCGCTCGCCCTGCTCGGCCTTGTGGGCGTCGAGCTTGCGGAAGTTATCGGCCAGGATCTTGCAATCGGCCGGGTGCAGCTCGAACAGGCGCAGGCGGTCCTGCTCGCGCGCCATTTGCTCGGCGACATACGGCGAGCCCGGGTAATAGCGCATCTTGCCGCTCGGGTTCATGCCCTTGATCAGATCGAGGTATTCCTTCAGCGGTGCCGGAACGTCAGTGAGCGCCCACAGCGGGCCGATGCCGGTATCGAATTCGGCGGTCTTGGTCGACTGGAAACTGTCGAGTGCATACACGCCGGCGCCCGAGTGGGTATCGATATAGGTATAGGCGGCATCCTTCTGGTTCATGTACTGGTGCAGTTGCACCTGGATGAAGTGCTTGAGGACATCGGCGTGGTTACCCGCGTGGAAGGCGTGGCGGTAGCTCAACATAAGCTGGAATTCCTAAAAGTGACGTTGCCGCACGAAACTGGCGGCGATATTAGGCGCCATTATCCACTACAACCGGGCCCGGCTGGGAATCGGTGCGATCTGCGGCCGACATAAAAGGCGCAGTCAGCGTTATCTGTTGATGACTGTGATAGCGATACTAAGCAATTGTTCTGGCGAAGTAAGCCGCTCACCATCCAGCGCCCAGCGCCAGCCCAGGTAATTAGACAGGTAGCGCGACGCCACGCCATGAAAGCCCTGCAGCCAGGCCTTAAAGCGCTGGTGGTAGGCGTTCACGTTCTGCACGTGGATGGCAAGGCTGCCCAGACGCCTTACACGCACACCGGCGCGCGCAATGACCGCCGCGTGCGCGATCCTGTGCTTGCGGGCAAAGGCGCGGTAAGCGGGATGGCCGTCACTGACCAGCAAGGCCTGCCGATCCAGCCTGGGCAGCAAGTCACGGTCGAGTTGCGCAGCCGTGAGCGCTCCGCGGCCGGTCACGGCATCGATGGTGCGCCCCTCGCGGTCGCGCGCAACCAGGATGCAGTCCAGTTCATTGGAAATGCCCCGCTTTGCAGCGCGGCCGCCCCGGCGGCGCGGTGGCCGATCGATCGTGCGCGAACCTTTTTGTGACTCGATCAGAAATGTTTCGTCAGCTTCGACGATGCCGTTGAGCGCTGCGGGTCGATCGAGTTTGACCCAGTGCAGAAAGCGGTGGCGCCATCGAAAGGCCGTGTTGCGGTGTACCTCGATGCGGTCTGCCGCCTTGCGCACGGGCAGTGAATCGAGCAGTGCCTGCGAATACGCGAGCCATTTGGCCTTGAGCCTGAGCCGCGCCAGTGGCGTGCCGGTGAGGTCGTTAAAGGTGCGCCCACAAGCGCAGCATCGGTAGCGCTGCAAGTCGTTGGCGAACCCGTGCCGATAGCAGCGCTCGTTGCCGCATCTGGGGCAGCAGCGGCTTGGCGCTCTGGCCTCGGTAATCAGCGCAACCACCTGATCGAGCCCGGCGGCAGGATGCAGGGCATCGAGCACTTGCCGCCGCTGCGGCCCGTTCAGCGAAGGCAGTTTTGCGAACCAACCCTTGAAACGTGGCGCTTTCATGATCGACTCCTGACGCTGGCGACAGGGGTTGGACCACTGGACTGCTCGTCAGTTCAAAGCTAGTCTCTATTTAACGCTGACTGCGCCACATAAAAAAGGCCGCAACCCTCGTGAGGTTGCGGCCGGCGCCCTATCAATGTGCTTGTCAGGCGACTTTCTTTTCTTCGAAGAACTGTTCATCTTCGGTCGAGCCGTGCAGCGCCGTGGTCGAGCTCTGACCCTGCTGGATGGCCTGGGTCACAGCGTCGAAGTAGCCGGTGCCCACTTCGCGCTGGTGCTTGACTGCCGTGAACCCTTTTTCGGCGGCGGCAAATTCGGCTTCTTGCAGTTCGACGAAGGCCGACATACCGGTACGTGCATAGCCGTGGGCCAGGTTGAACATGCCGTAATTGAGCGAGTGGAAACCGGCCAGCGTGATGAACTGGAACTTGTAGCCCATCGCGCCCAGCTCGCGCTGGAACTTGGCGATGGTCGCGTCGTCCAGATTCTTTTTCCAATTGAAGGACGGCGAGCAGTTATACGCCAGCATCTTGCCCGGGAACTTGGCGTGGATCGCATCGGCAAAGCGACGCGCAAACTCGAGGTCGGGCTTGCCGGTTTCGCACCAGACCAGGTCGGCAAACGGCGCATAGGCCAGGCCGCGCGAAATCGCTTGCTCAACGCCCGGCTGGACGCGGAAGAAACCCTCGACCGTGCGTTCACCGGTGCAGAATTCCTTGTCATTGGCGTCGACATCCGACGTGAGCAGGTCGGCCGCTTCGGCGTCGGTGCGGGCGATCACGAGCGTCGTGGTGCCCATCACGTCGGCTGCCAGGCGGGCCGCGTTGAGTTTTTCGATGGCTTCGCGGGTTGGCACCAGCACCTTGCCGCCCATGTGGCCGCACTTCTTGACCGAGGCCAATTGATCTTCGAAGTGCACGCCCGATGCGCCGGCTTCGATCATCGACTTCATCAGTTCGTAGGCATTGAGCACGCCGCCGAACCCGGCTTCCGCATCGGCCACGATCGGTGCGAAGTAATCGATGTCGTCCTTGCCTTCCGACCATTGGATCTGGTCGGCGCGCTGGAACGTGTTGTTGATGCGGCGCACGACCAGCGGCACCGAGTTGGCCGGATACAGCGACTGGTCCGGGTACATTTCGCCAGCGGCGTTGGCATCGCCCGCCACTTGCCAGCCCGACAGGTAGATCGCCTTCAGGCCCGCTTTCACCTGCTGCATGGCCTGGTTGCCGGTCAGCGCGCCCAGGGCGTTCACATATGGCTCATCATTAACCAGGTTCCACAGCTTCTCGGCGCCGCGCTTGGCCAGCGTGTGCTCGATGCGCACCGAGCCACGCAGACGCACGACGTCGGCGGCGGTGTAATTGCGCACGACGCCTTTCCAGCGTGGATTGGTGTCCCAGTCTTGCTGCAGTTCGGCGATTTGCTGTTCACGGGTAGTCATGGTGTGTTCTCCTGAAGGGTGGTAAGACGTTTGATCAAGCCTGCGAATCCGTTGAGACAATCATAAAGCCGTTTGTGCGCGGCACCATCAGTCTTCTATAAGACATACGACTAAAATAATTCCTAATATTATCAACGGCTTGTATTACGCATATCATGATGCGGAATGAAATTTCTCACGATGGTAAGGAATCGCATCGCTGGCATGCTGCGCATTTCGCATTGCACGACGATCATTTCGCATCCTGAAATATGGCGTCTTATTTCCCGTCAAGAAACGACAAAGGGCGCGGCAATTGCCGCGCCCTTTTCATTTCGATCGAACCGGCTTACTTCGCCAGCTCGACCGTTTGCTCGCCAAAGGTCAGCTCGCCACCCCGCACCCGGACTGGAATCACATCCTTCGGTCCGAAGCGGCCCGACAGGATCGCTTTCGACAGCGGATTCTCGATCTGCTGCTGAATCGCCCGCTTGAGCGGCCGTGCGCCATACACCGGGTCATATCCTGCTTCCGCGATCTTCTGCAGCGCCTCTTCGTCGATGTCGAGCGTCATGTCCATCTTGGCCAGACGCGCTTCCAGGATCTGCAGCTGGATGCGGGCAATGGCGCCGATGTTCTTCTCATCCAGTGCATGGAACACGACGATCTCGTCGATACGGTTGATGAACTCGGGACGGAAGTGGCCGCGCACCTCGGCCATGACCGCCATCTTCACGACGGCCGGCTCATCGCTTTCCATCGCCTGGATCCGGTGCGAACCGAGGTTCGACGTCATCACGATCACCGTGTTCTTGAAGTCGACCGTGCGGCCCTGGCCATCGGTCATGCGGCCATCGTCCAGCACCTGCAACAGCACATTGAACACGTCCGGGTGCGCTTTTTCGATCTCGTCGAGCAGGATCACGCTGTACGGCTTGCGCCGCACGGCTTCGGTCAGGTAACCGCCCTCTTCATAGCCAACGTAACCTGGCGGCGCACCGATCAGACGGGCCACCGAATGCTTCTCCATGAATTCACTCATGTCGATGCGGATCATCGCGTCCTGCGTATCGAACAGGAAGCCGGCCAGCGCCTTGCACAGTTCCGTTTTACCAACACCGGTCGGGCCCAGGAACATGAACGAACCATACGGGCGATCCGGGTCGGACAGGCCGGCGCGCGAACGGCGGATCGCGTCCGACACCGCTTCGATGGCTTCGTCCTGGCCCACGACGCGCTTGTGCAGCTCGTCCTCGATGTGCAGCAGCTTGTCGCGCTCGCCCTGCAGCATGCGGGTGACGGGGATGCCGGTTGCGCGCGAGACCACTTCGGCGATTTCCTCGGCCCCGACCTGCGTGCGCAGCAGCTTGGGCTTCTGGCCGTCCGCTTCGGCGCGCGCGGTACTCGCTTCGGCGTCACGGAGTTGCGCTTCGAGTTCCGGCAAGCGGCCATATTGCAGTTCGGAGGCCTGCTGCCAGTTGCTCTGGCGGCGCGCTTCTTCCATCTGGTAACGGATGCGCTCGATCTCTTCCTTGATGTGCGTGGTGCCCTGCACTGCGGCCTTCTCGGCCTTCAGGATTTCTTCAAAGTCGTTGTACTCACGCTCCAGGCGCGTGATCTCGTCGCCCAGCAACTCGAGGCGGCGCTGTGACGCTTCATCGGTTTCGCGGCGCACGGCTTCGCGCTCGATCTTCAGCTGGATCATGCGGCGCTCGAGGCGGTCCATCACTTCGGGCTTCGAATCGATCTCGATCTTGATCTTGGCCGCCGCTTCGTCGATCAGGTCGATCGCCTTGTCGGGCAGGAAGCGGTCGGTGATGTAGCGGTGCGACAGCTCGGCCGCCGCGATGATTGCCGCGTCGGTGATATCGACCTGGTGGTGCAGCTCGTATTTCTCCTGCAGCCCGCGCAGGATGGCGATCGTCGCCTCGACACTCGGCTCGTCGACGATGATCTTCTGAAAGCGGCGCTCCAGCGCGGCATCCTTTTCGACGTACTTGCGGTACTCGTCGAGGGTGGTCGCGCCAACGCAGTGCAGCTCGCCGCGTGCCAGGGCCGGCTTGAGCATATTACCGGCGTCCATCGCGCCTTCGGCCTTGCCGGCGCCAACCATCGTGTGCAGCTCGTCGATGAAGACGATCGTCTGGCCTTCGTCCTGCGCCAGCTCTTTCAGCACGCTTTTCAGGCGCTCTTCGAATTCACCGCGGAACTTCGCGCCGGCCAGCAGTGACGCCATGTCGAGCGACAGCACGCGCTTGCCCTTGAGCGAATCGGGCACTTCGCCATTGACGATGCGCTGGGCCAGACCTTCGACGATGGCCGTCTTGCCCACGCCCGGTTCACCGATCAGCACCGGATTGTTCTTGCTGCGGCGCTGCAGCACCTGAATCGCGCGGCGGATTTCATCGTCGCGGCCGATCACCGGATCGAGCTTGCCGGCACGGGCGCGCTCGGTCAGGTCGAGCGTGTATTTCTTGAGCGATTCGCGCTGGCCTTCGGCTTCAGGCGAATTGACGCCTTCGCCACCGCGCACAGCCTGGATGGCCGACTCGAGCGACTTCTTCGCCAGCCCGTTTTCACGTGCCAGGCGGCCGGCGTCCGACTTGTCTTCCAGCAGCGCCAGCAGGATCATTTCGGACGAGACAAAGCCGTCCCCGCGCTTTTGCGCTTCGCGATCGGCCAGGTTCAACAGGCCCATCAGGTCGCGCCCGACCTGGACGTTGCCGCCGGTACCGGTGACCTTCGGCTGGCGCTCAAGCGAGGCTTTCAGCGCATTGGACAGCGCGCCGACGTTCACGCCGGCACGCTGCAGCAGCGAGCGCGCGCTGCCGTCGTCCTGGTTCAACAGCGCCACCAGCAGGTGGACCGTTTCAATGTATTGGTTATCGTTGCCGACCGCCAAGCTCTGGGCATCCGCCAGCGCTTCCTGGAGCTTGGTCGTCAGTTTATCTTGTCGCATGGTGTGACTCCTGAGTTGGTTCTTGGTTGCGATACAAGATTGGGATGACGAGGTGCTTTTCAAGCGCGCTGTCGCGCCTGGCGTAAGAAAAACACCTACAAGGAGCAAAGAACTTAGCTGTCAGACAACTTGGACTCGGGCGCTGGACTAGCGGCCTGCAGATCGCGCACGTTTTTTTGCACGGCGACCACGGCGAACAGCGACAGCGCAAACGACATTGCATAAAAGCCTTTTTCGCTCAGCGCCAGCGTGGCATTGACCAGGCCAACGCCCAGCAGTCCGATGGATGCTGCCAGCGAGAACCAGCACAATGACGAATACAGTCCCGTGACCGGCAAGCCTTCTGAGCGGTCGCGCACGGTCTTTTGCAGCGAGATGGCAGCGAACAGGCCGTACAGCAGCAGCACGAGGTAATAACCTTTTTCATTCAGCTGCATCTGGGCGTTCCAGAGGCCAATGAGATAGGCCGCCATGCCGATGATGAGCGCGCCCCAGGAGGCGCCGACGAAGGCCGCGGTCGGCCGGTAATTGGTATTCATGCTAGATCTCCTGTTCATTTACTGGACGGAAACTCTAGCATGCTTCAACTGGGCCATTCGTGCGTTGTCAGGGAAAACCGCCCTGCCCTGCGGACTTTACCCGCGCAGGGTACGCAGCAGGGCGAAGCCGGCCATGCAGCACAGCAGCGCGCCGATCAGGTGCAAGGCCGTGTGGGCGAGCGCCCAGCCGATCTCGCCACGCTGCAGCAGCGTCATCGATTCGCCACTAAAACTGGAGAAGGTCGTCAAGCCACCGAGAAAGCCGGTGACGATGAACAGGCGCCAGTGCGGCGCCAGCCCGGGCTGGTCGGCAAAGAACGCGAGCGCGCAGCCGATCAGGAAGCCACCAAGCAGGTTGGCGGCCAGCGTGCCGATCTGGACAAAGCCGTGCAGGCTGCCCAGCCACAGGCCAAGGCCCCAGCGCAGCCAGGCGCCAATCGCGGCGCCGAGCCCGACGGCGAGAAAACTCAGCGGGCTTGCCATCGGGCCCGCGCCGAGTCGTCCGTCACGCGCGCATCGACCCAGCGCGCGCCGTCCGGCGTGTCTTCTTTCTTCCAGAACGGCGCATCGGTCTTCAGGTAATCCATGATGAATTCGCAGGCCGCGAACGCGTCACCGCGGTGTGCGGCCGTGACGGCCACGAGCACGATCTGATCGAGCGGCAGCAGCGGCCCCACGCGGTGGATGACCAGCGTGGCGAACAGTGGCCAGCGCGCGGCGGCCTGGGCCGCGATGTCGTCGAGCGCTTTCTCGGTCATCCCGGGATAGTGTTCGAGCTCCATCGCGGCGACCTGCGCGCCATCGTTCAGGTCGCGCACGGTGCCGACGAACGTCACGACGGCGCCCACGCGGGCATCGCCCTCGCGCAGGCGCGCCACCTCGAGGCCCAGGTCGAAGTCGCCGGTTTGTACACGCACATGGTTCATGATGCTGCCTTTGGCTGACGCAGCATCAGGCATTCGATGCGCGTTTCGGTGCGCACGTCGGCCAGCGCCGGCAGCGCCAGCAACGCATGCAGTTCGGTCGTGTTGCCGCCCGGCTTTTGGCCTGACTTCAACGAGCTTTGCAGCACCTCGACCTGCAGGCGCAGGCGGTCACGGGCAAATTCGGCGCCGCTGTCGATGCCGGCGGCGATCTCCAGGCGCAGCAGATCGTTCAGCATGCGCGGCCGGTTTTCTTCGAGCAAGCGCGCATACGCGGCGCGATCGCCTTCGAGCGCCACCAGCGCCGCATCGAAACGCTTCTGCAGGATCGGCTCGTAACCACCGTCGACCGGCGCCAGTGCCGCCCAGCGGGCACGCCAGTCGTCGCCCCGCGTGTGGGTGCCGGCATTGCTGTCCGGGTCGGCGAGCGCTGTTTCGAGCGCCTGGATCAGGCGCAACTTGTCGCGCACGACGCCGGCCAGGACCGTGTCGGCGGCGCGCCGCACCTGGGCGACCTGGGCCTGCACCTGTGCCACGGCAGCCTGATAACGCCCCTCGATGCGCGCTTCGTGGACGCGTGGCACCGGGCCGATCGCCTGCCATTCGGCGGCTGCTTCGCGCAGCATCCTGGCGACGTTGGACGGCGTGGCGTCAAGCGCCGCCGCTTCGAGACGTGCGCACAGCGCTTCCTTGGCCGCTTCGTGGGTACGGCGTTCGCTGTCGGCCGCGTGCGCGTGCTCCTTGCGGGCCGCAAACAGCGCGTCACAGGCGGCGCGGAAACGTTGCCACAATGCCTGCTCGGCCTTGCGTTCGAGCGGCAATGCGCGCGCATGCTCTTGCCAACGGCTCTGCAACTCGCGCAGCATGTCGACCGCGTGCCGTTCGTTCGGGTCGAGCTTGTGGACTTCTTCGATCAGTTGCTCGCGCACGGCCACTTCGACCTTGCGCTGGTTTTCAAGCGGGCGCTGCAGCGTGGTCAGCGCCTCGGCGAACAGGCCGTCGAGACGTTTCTTTTCCTTGCGGTCGACCGCGCCCAGATGGCTCCAGGCCGTACGCAGGCGTTGCACGGTCGCCGACACGTGCTTCCAGTCGGCATTGTCCTGCTGCAAGTTTGCGATCTCGGCCTGGGCTTCGTCGACCAGCGCCTGGCCGCGCGCGGCATTCGCGTGGCGCTCGTCGGCCAGCTGGCGGAAATGCGCGGCGGCCGGCGCGTAGGCAGCGCTGCAGGCGGCGTCGAAGCGCTCCCACAGACTGCGTGGTGCCGGGCCGGACAAGGTATCGAGCGCCTTCCAGCGCTCGCGCATGCTGCCGACCTTCTTGGCCAGCTCGCCCATCGCCAGGTTCTGCGTGGCCAGCGTCTCGACCGTCTTGATCAATTCTTCGCGCGACACGTTACCGCCCCAGCGCGCCCAGTCCGACAAGCGCTTCAGGTCGGCGCGCAGATGGTTCAGCTGCTCGAGCTGGGCACCCGTCAGGCGTACACCTTTGTCCTTGGCTTCCTTCAGTGACTTGTCGATTTCGGCGGCGGTGCCGAGCGAGCCCTGCTGCAGGGCGGCTTCGAGCGCTTCCAGTTGGTCGAGGAAGGCCTGGTCGGCGCCCTTGGCGTTGACGGGCGCGCTGCCGCTATCAGCCGGCGCTTGCGCTGGGGCCGGCGCCGCTTTCGGCTTGCGCGCCGCTTGCGGGAACGATGCGAGCAAGGCATCGAAACGCACTTGCAGCGCTTCAGCGGCGGTTGCATCAGCAGCGTTCGCAGGCATGGCCGGCAGGCGCTGCCAGTCGCGGCGTAGTGTATCCGGTGTCAAATCTGCCTGTGGCTGGGCTTCCCATGCGGTCAGTGCCGCGTCACGGGCAGCCAGCGCTGCGGCATCCTTCTCGGCGGTGGCCAGGCTGGCCGTCATGCGTGCCAGTTCATTGCTCACCTCGCCAATCAGTGCGCGTGGCAGCGATGCGTGACCGGGGTCGGCCAGTGCCGCTGCCTGTTCCTGCTGCAGGCGGGCCAGCGTCTCGCCGAGTGCAGCGGCGTCCAGCCCCTGCCCGTCGAGCTGGCGCAATGCGGTCAGGCGATCGATCATGGCGCGCTGCAACTGCACCTGCGCTTCGAGACGCGCGCCAAGCTGGGCGCGCACGGCCTCGAAGTCGGCTGCAAGTTCGGGCGCGCGGATGACCGACCATTTGCGGTCGAGTTCGCCAACGTGGTTGGGCGTGAGCAACGCATCGGCCAGCATGGCGCGCGCCTGCGCCAGGGTGTCTTCACCACGGCGCAGTTCAGCTTCATGATGGCGGATTGCGTCGAGCCGGCCATGCACGAGCTTGGCAACGCGGCGATCGACATTGCGCATCGCGCCGTACACGCGCTCGAGGTGCTCGCGTCCCTGGAGCAACTCGGCGGCGGCCAGGCGCAATTCGGAAAACGGGGATTGCAGGATGAACTCGGCAGCAGCGGCTTCGTCGCTGCCAAGCGCCTTGAGCTGCGCCGACTGGCGCTCGCGGGCGCTGGCCACGGCGGCGCGCGCCTCGGCGGCCTGGGCTGCAGCCTGGTGTGCGGCCTGCTCTGCAGCAGCAAGCGCTGCTGCCTTGGCCTTGTTATTGGCCTTGCTACCAACCTTGCCAGCGACCGGCTGGGCTGCGCCCGATTTCGCCGGGGCCGGCTTGGCGGCGCCCTGCTGCTCGCTGGACGCGGCCGGCTTGCTGCCCTGCCGTTTGAAGAGAAAATCGAACATAGGAAATTCGCACCGCTAAAACTGCCATCATAGCAAAGAACATGGCGTCAACCGGTGCGCACGGCCCGCTGCTGCGGCTAATTCACGATGGGCGCGACGGGCGGCGAGACCGCCGATTTCCTGACTGAAACTTCTGGGGCTGCGACGGCCCGCACTGCGCTGCGCCCCGCGTCACGGTGTTCGTTCTGCACCGTGTCATGGGCCAGCATCTGGTTGGCAATCGTGAACCAGTGATCCCCCGGAATCACCGCGCGTGCCAATGGCAGCAGTTCGCGCTCTTCGCGTTCCAGGCGCTCAAGCAGCAGTTCGCAGCATTCTTCGAGTGCCGCCAGGCAGCCGGGATCGCCGGCGGCCGCGGCGGCCTGGGCCACCATGCGCGCCGCATGCGCGCGCCGGCTCAGTGCATCGAGCTCGGCCAGCAGCGCGACCGCATCGACGCCGCGCCGGCGCAGCGCCGGCAGCACGAACTTGTCGAGCTTGCGCCACTGGCACGCGTCGCTGACCTGGCGCAGTGTCTCGCAGGCCGCGTCGTACTGGTGCGCCGTCGGCGGTTCGCCCCACCAGGCGGCGGGCCGCCAGCGCTCGAGCAGTGCCTGCAGCGCGACGCGTGCCCGAGCCTGTTCGACGGACAGCGCCACCAGCGTGTAGGTGGAAGTCAGCATGATGTCTCCTCTCAATGCGCCGCCAGCGCGCATGGGAAGCCATGCCGGATTGGCTGGGGGTGCGGGTATCGGGGTAGCCGGCGCTGGATGTTGTAGTAGTAGCCGGCGACAAGAACTAGCTAGTGTAGAGACAAGGTCCTGGTCAGGTTTGATGTTCGTCAAATGCGATTTGACAACAAGAGCGGGGTCAGGCACGACGAATTTCCGTACACAACATGCTTGCGAGATGGTATTGCACGGCGCGCCACGACGGGTCGCCGGCTGCGTTATAGTAGGCCTCGATTTCGGCTTTCCCAACGGTAGAACTCCCCATGCGGCTGCTGCACACCTCCGACTGGCATCTTGGCCAGACCCTGCACAATTTCGACCGGATCCACGAACACGGGTGCTTCCTCGACTGGCTGCTCGACACGCTGGACGAAGAGCGCGTCGATGTGCTGCTGATCGCGGGCGATATTTTCGACAACGCCAATCCGTCGTCGGCCGCCCACCGCCAGCTCTATCGCTTCCTGCAGCAGGCCCGCAGCCGCGTGCCCCATCTGCAGGTGGTGGTCATCGCGGGCAACCACGATTCCGCCGGCCGCCTGGAAGCGCCTACACCGCTGCTCGAAGCCTATGGCACGATCGTTGTCGGCAACGTGCTGCGCAGCAGCGATGGCGAGGTCGACCTTGAGCGTCTGCTGGTGCCGCTGCATGACCGCGCCGGCAAGGTTGTGGCCTGGTGCCTGGCCGTGCCGTTCCTGCGCCCCGGCGATGTGCCGCGCCTGCGCGCTGCGGCGGGCGATGTACCCGCCGCCGAGGCAAACCTCGATCCGTATCTGCAGGGCACGACCCTGCTCTACCGCCAGGCGTATGCGCTGGCGCGCGCCCGCGCCACCGACGGCCAGGCCATCATCGCCATGGGCCACTGCCATATGGTCGATGGCCAGGCGTCGCTCGACTCCGAGCGCCGCATCGTCATCGGCGGCACCGAGGCGCTACCCAGCAGCATGTTCGATCCCGGCATCGCCTACGCAGCGCTGGGCCACCTGCACCTGGCCCAGAAGGTCGGCGGGCGCGAGAACGTGCGCTACAGCGGCAGCCCGCTGCCGCTGTCGTTTTCCGAAGTCAATTACCAGCATCAAGTGCTGCGGATCGACCTGGAAGGCGATCATGCCGTGGAAATCACGCCGCTGTTCGTGCCACGCGCGGTGGCCTTGCTGCGCGTGCCGGCCAAACCCGCGCCGCTTGATGAAGCACTCTCGGCCCTGGAGGCGCTCGAACTCGATCCCGACCTGCCGCAGCATGCCTGGCCCTTTCTCGAGGTCAGGGTGCTGCTCGATGGCCCGGAACCGGGCTTGCGCGCACGCATCGAGGCGGTGCTGGCCGGCAAACCCGTGCGCCTGGCCAAGATCGAACCGACACGCAAGCACGTGGCCACCGACGATACGGAACTCGCGCTGAGCCTGGACCAGTTGGCGCAACTGCAACCGGACGATGTGTTCCGCCGCCTGTGGCTGCAGAAATACGGCGCCGAAGCACCGCCCGAGCAGATCGCGTCGTTTGCCGAACTGTTCCACGCGGTGGAGGGTGAGCCGCGATGAAGATCCTGCGTATCAGCGGCAAGAACCTCGCTTCGCTGGCGGGCGAGTTCGCCATCGATTTCGAATCCGAACCGCTTGCCTCCGCCGGCCTGTTTGCCATCAGCGGCCCGACCGGCGCCGGCAAGAGCACCCTGCTCGACGCGCTGTGCCTGGCGCTGTATGGCGACACGCCACGCCTGCTCAAGCGTTCGAGCACGCGCCTGCCGGATGTCGGCGAAGAAACGGTCACCGCCCAGGATGCCCGCACGCTGCTGCGCCGGGGCGCGGCCGAAGGCTGGGCCGAAGTCGACTTCGTGGGCAGCGACGACCGGCGCTACCGCGCCCGCTGGGCCGTGCGGCGCTCGCGCAACAAGCCGAACGGCGCGCTGCAGCCGGTCAAGATTTCGCTGAACCGGCTGCCCGAACTGATTCCCGTGGGCGGCACCAACACGGAAGCTGCGGCAGAGATCGTGCAACGCATCGGCCTGTCGTTCGAACAGTTCACGCGCGCCGTGCTGCTGGCCCAGAACGAATTCTCGGCGTTTCTGAAGACCGACGAAAACGAGCGCGGCGAACTGCTCGAAACCCTCACCGGCACGACGATCTACAGCGACATCTCGCGCCGGGCGTTCGAGCGCTACAAGGCCGAACAGGTCCGCACGCAAGTCCTGCAATCGAAACTGGCCAATGCCGCGCCGCTGTCGCCAGAGGACCGCGCGCTGCTGGAGGGCGAGCGCACGAACGCCGACCTGGCCCGGCAGGCGCTGGACGATCGCCACGCCTTGCTCGAAGGGCAACTGCGTTGGCACCAGGAACTGGACAAGCTCACGCGCGGCGAAGCGCAGGCTGAACAGGTACTGGCGACGGCCAACGCGCAAAGCGCGGACGCCGGCGAGCGGCGCCAGCGCCTGGCCACGCTCGACGCGGTGCAGGCGGCGCGCCCCTTGAGCCTGGAAGTACAGCGCCTGGAGGCCGAGCGCCGGCAAGCCCATTCAGCCATCGAGACGACGCAGGCCCAGCTGGCGGCCGCGCTCGAGGTGCGACGCACCAGCGTGGCCGAGACCGACGCCGCCACCGCGCAACTGGACGCTGCTGAAGCAGCATTGCGCGCGGCCACGCCGCAACTGGATGACGCCAAGGCGCTCGATGCCGCGCTGGCGGCATTGGCGCCCAACCACATACAGGCGCAGTCAGCACTCGACGCCGCGCGCACGCAGGCGCGCCAGGTCCGCGACCAGCATCAGGCCAAGTCCGCTGCACTGGCACGCGCGCAGCAGGCGCGGGATGGCGCTGCCGCCTGGCTGGCGGCCCAATCGCGACTGGACGCGGTGGCCGGCGCCTGGGGCCAATGGGAACGCCTGCTGCGCCAGGGTGAAGATACGCTTGTCACGCTGGCCGCCAGCAAGGCGGCGGCAGAGACAATCCAGGCCCAGGCACTGGGCGCTGCCGAGCGCGAAGCGCAGGCCACGAGCGCGCTCGCGGCCAGCACCGAACGCCTCGACGCGCTGGAGACGACGCGCCGCGCGGCGATGGCGGTGCTGGCCGGCTTCGATGCCGAGGCCATCGGCGCCGGGCGCCAGGCACTCGACATGCAACGCGAACGCCTGACGCAGGCCGAGCGCACCTGGACCGATCTGTCGGCTGCACGCGCCACGCTTAGCGGCCTCGCGCGCGACGTCGACCGCGTCGAGACGGCACGCTCAGTCGCCGAACAGGGACTGGCCGAAGCGCGCGCTGGCGCAGCAGCGCTGGAAGCAGCCATGGCGCAGGCCGAGCGCTCGCTGGCGGCAGCGGAACTTGCGTGCGCGGCCGATGTCGAACAGATGCGCGCAAACCTGGAGGACGACGCGCCGTGTCCGGTCTGCGGCGCCCACGAGCACCCGTATGCCCATCAGGCCGCGCCACTGCAGACCATGCTGGCCAGCCTGCGCGCCGAGGTTGCCGGCTGCCGTCTGCGCGTGCGCGACAACAACGCGCTGCAGGCACAGCACGCTGCAGCGGCCAGCGCGGCGCACGAGCGTCTGGCGGGGCTGGCGCACGAGCGCAGCACGCTGGACGAGCGCGTCGCCAGCCTCGAGCAGACCTGGCATGCCGACCCGCTGGCTACCGACGCGCCGCCAGCCGACGAATGCGCCGACTGGTTTGCCGCGCAACGCAGCGCGCTGCGCGCCGCGTTTGACGCGCTCGCGTTGCAAGAACAACAGTGGCGCGCCGCTGCCGCCGCCCGCGACGCGGCCCAGCGCGATGTCGACACCGCCCAATCCGAGCTGGCGCGCAGGCGCCAGGCAGCGGAGGCCGAACGCGAGGCGACTACCCAGTTGCAAGCCGCACTCAGGACCCACGCGCTGCGTCACGAGGCCGCCGACACGCAACTGGCCGCGCTGCTGGCCGAACTCGACGGCCCTCTGGCCGACGCGCATGGCGACGGCTGGCAAGCGGCATGGCGCCGCGATCCGGCCACCTGGCGTGGGGCGCGCGCGCAGGAAGCCGCCGCGTGGCGCGAGCAGACCGACGCACTGGCCCGCGCCAGCGCGGCAATCGCAACGCTGGCCGTGGAAACGACGGCCCTGGCCTCGCGCATTCTGGAACTCGACACCGCCAGCGCGCGCAGCGCCCTCGACTTCGAGCGCATCGACGCCGAATTCACGCAGAAGCGCACGGCGCGCGCTGCGCTGTGGGCAGGCCGCCCGGCGCGCGACGTCGAGCGCGAGCTGAACGTCGCCGTCACCGGCGCGCGCGAAGCGCTCGCAGCCCGCCAGCTGGTGGCGCAGCACGCGGCACAAGGCGAAACGACGGCGCGCACCGCACTGGCCGGCCTGGTCGAGCGCGTGGCGCAACTCGACGGCGCCGGCGCGGCGGCGGCCACCGCGCTGGCCGACTGGCTGGAGGACTACCGCAAGGATCCCGACGGCGTGGACGACATCGCCAATCTGGATGCACTGGCCCGCCTGCTGCAAGTGGGCGCGGCCTGGCTGGCGCAGGAACGCACCGCCTTGACCGCGATCGATACCGCCATAGGCCAGGCCACGGCAATCCTGAACGAGCGGCACGCCCAGCGTCTGGCACATCTGGCGTCGGCCCCGCCGGACGGCCAGGCAGTCGAGTTCGTCACTGCGGCGTTCGAGGCGATCCAGGCCGAGCGCCATGCGGCCATCGAAGCGTCGACCTCGGCGCGCCTGCGCGTCATGCAGGACGACGAGCGGCGCGTGGCCGCCGCATCCAGCCTGCGCGAGATCGAGCAGCAGCAGGTGCAGGAACAGCGCTGGGGCAAGCTGTCGGAACTGATCGGCTCGAGCGACGGAAAGAAATTCCGCAATTACGCCCAGCAGTTCACGCTCGACGTGCTGCTTGGCTATGCGAATGCGCACCTGGCGCAGCTGGCCAAGCGCTATCGCCTCGAGCGCGTCAGTTACCAGGGCATGCCGTCGCTGGCGCTGATGGTGCGCGACCAGGACATGGGCGGCGAAGTGCGCTCGGTCAATTCGCTGTCGGGTGGCGAATCGTTCCTGGTCTCGCTCGCACTGGCGTTGGGGCTGGCCTCGCTGTCGTCGAACCGGGTGCGGGTCGAGTCGCTGTTCATCGACGAGGGCTTCGGCAGCCTCGACAGCGAAACGCTGGGCGTGGCGATGGATGCCCTGGATGCGCTGCAATCGTTGGGCCGCAAGGTGGGCGTGATTTCGCACGTGCAGGAGATGACCGAGCGCATTGCAACCAAGGTGCTGGTGCGTCCGGCAGGTGGTGGCAGCAGCGCCGTAGTGGTCGAATGAGTGCGGGCCGGGCGGTGTAGAATGCCGCCCTCCTTCCCTTTCCCAGCTCCGTGATCATGAAACCAGCCCGTACCCTGACGTTCAAGTGCGCGAAATGCGCCAAGCCAGTCACCGTCTATCTGCAAAAAGTCTCCGCCTGCTCGCATATCCAGCCTTACCAGGGCATCTGCAGCTGCGGCGAAGTCAAGCGCCACGCCACCGGCAATGCCGACGCTGTTGCGTCCTACCTCGCCTCGAGCGATGGCAACTGGAACCACCACCATTAATATCACCAATAAGATGGATCAAGCGATGGCACGCATCGAATGGATCGAGGACGGCGTCGAACGCTCGGCCGTCTGGCGCTCGGAGAGCGGCTGGCCCGCCCCAAAAAAGGTGGTGCTGGCCGACGACGCCATGAGTGCCGACGCCGCCTACCGGCTGGCGCTGGACGGCACGGCGCTGCTGTGGCGCGGCGACTTCCAGAACGCGCGCCAGCTGGTGCAGGCGCTGGCGCGCCGGATCGATCACAAGGGCGAGCGGCCACGCCGCGCCAAGGCCGGCAAGGCGGCGCCCACGCCACTCGAAGCCTTCCACCGCCATCGCCTGTCCCAACTGCAGCGCGCCCGTACGCTGGCAATGCTCGTGCTGCCGTTCGAGGCCGACCACAGCATCCCCCTGCGCCGCGCGCCGGATGCCCAGCAGGCTTGCCTGGAAGCCTACGGCCCGGTCGATGCGCCGTATGTGGCCTCGCTGCGCGAACTGCTGGGCGTGATCGGCGCCCACGAGTGGCGCAGCAAGGGTGTCATGATTCCGGCGCTGAACGAGCGCATCCATCCGTGGTACGGCGTGTTTTCGCCCGTGCGCGGCGAATACGTCGAGCTGGTCGCCCAGGCGCCGCTGCCTGCCGGCGCACAGCGCGCGTTCGACATCGGCGCTGGCACCGGCGTGCTGTCGGCCGTGCTCGCGCGGCGGGGCCTGGCCGTGCTGGCCACCGAGGTCGATGCACGGGCGCTGGGCTGCGCGCGCGAAAACATCGCGCGCCTGGGCCTGGCGGCGCAGGTCGAGATCGCGCAGACCGACCTGTTCCCGGAAGGCCGCGCGCCGCTGGTCGTCTGCAATCCACCGTGGCTCCCGGGCAAACCGAGTTCGGCGATCGAATATGCGATCTACGATCCGGACAGCCGCATGCTGCGCGCGTTCCTGGCGGGCCTCGGCGCCCATCTGGAGGCCGGTGGCGAAGGCTGGCTGATCATGTCGGACTTTGCCGAGCACCTGGGCCTGCGCAGCCGCGACCAGTTGCTGGCATGGATTGCAGCAGGCGGCCTGGAAGTCATCGAGCGCCACGACACGCGGCCCGTGCACCCGCGCGCGACCGATGCCGACGATCCGCTGCACGCGGCGCGCTCACAGGAAGTCACGTCGCTGTGGCGCCTGCGCAGCAGCGCGATGTAAGGGATTTGCACCCTGCGCAATGCGTGCATTGCATATTGCTGCGCAGCGCGCTATAATTGCGCTGCGGGGTGGAGCAGTCTGGCAGCTCGTCGGGCTCATAACCCGAAGGTCACAGGTTCAAATCCTGTCCCCGCAACCAATTCAATACAAAAGCCCGACTCACAGAGCCGGGCTTTTGTTTTCTATGGCAACAAAATGCAACCTCGAAGGCAGAGGATGAGAGACAAGAAAGACCACGCAACGTTCGACCTGCCTGGTTTCGAGCCGGCAGCGCCGCTCGATACGGTCACCGAACCCAAACGCACCGGCCCTCGTCCCCGCCGCAGTTCGCTCAAGCAAGAACAACTCTGCCTGATCGACGAAACCGACAACTCCGGCCTGCCTGTCTGGCGCCGCGACGACAAGCTCGACCTGACCGGCCTGCCGGTCTGGGCGCCCGATCCCCAATAGCGTCGGCCCTGCCGGCTGGAGGCTTCCATGCAATCCGATTCGTTTACCTCGCTGGCCCTCACGCCGCAATTTCTCGCCAACCTGACCACCCTCGGTTACGACCACATGACGCAGGTGCAGGCGGAAACGCTGCCGTCCGTCCTGGCTGGCAGCGACCTGATCGCCCAGGCCAAGACCGGCAGCGGCAAGACCGCCGCATTTGGCATCGGCATCCTGCACAAGCTCAATCCGGCCTGGTTCGCGATCCAGGGCCTGGTGCTGTGCCCGACGCGCGAACTGGCCGACCAGGTCGCCGGTGAACTGCGCCGGCTGGCGCGCGGCGTGGGCAATGTCAAGATCCTGACGCTGACCGGCGGTGTGTCGATGCGCCCGCAAATTGCATCGCTCGAACATGGCGCGCACATCGTCGTCGGCACGCCGGGCCGCATTCGCGACCACCTGGGCCGCGCGACGCTCGACCTGGCCAACGTGCAGACGCTGGTGCTGGACGAAGCGGACCGCATGACCGACATGGGCTTTTACGACGAGATCGCGGGCATCGTGTCGGCCACGCCGAAGCATCGACAGACGCTGCTGTTCTCGGCCACCTACCCTGACGATATCCGCTTTGCCACGCAAGGCTTCCTGCGCGATCCGCTGGAAGTGAAGGTTGAGGGCAAGCACAGCTTCGAGCAGATCGACCAGCGTTTTTATGAGATCGGCTTCGAAGGCCGCGAAGATGCAGTCGGCCGTCTGCTGCGCCATCACCGCCCTGTGTCTGCCCTCGCCTTCTGCAACACCAAGGCGCGCTGCCGCGAACTGGCTGACGCACTGCAGGCGCAGGGCTTTTCGGCGCGCGCGCTGTACGGCGAACTCGAACAGAGCGAACGCGATGAAATCCTGGTGCTGTTCGCCAACCGCAGCTGCTCGGTCCTGGTGGCCACCGACGTCGCCGCGCGCGGTCTCGATATCGCCGACCTGGACACCGTGATCAATGTCGACGTGTCGAAAGACCCCGAGGTCCACGTGCACCGCATCGGCCGCACCGGCCGCGCGGGCGGCAGCGGCATGGCGCACACCCTGTGCGCGCCGAACGAAAAGAAATGGGTTGGCCTGATCGAGCAGTACCAGGACCAGCCGGCCGTCTGGGAAAGCCTGGCTGCGCTGGGCGACGACGCGGAACCGGCTGCGCCGGCGCCGATGGTCACGCTGGTCATCGCTGGCGGCAAGAAAGCCAAGCTGCGTCCGGGCGACCTGCTGGGCGCGCTGACGGGCGACGCCGGCCTGACGAAAGACCAAGTCGGCAAGATCAATATCGGCGAATTCAACAGCTACGTCGCGCTCGAACGCAGTGTGGCGCAGGCTGCCGTCAAGCGCCTGGGCGAAGGCGATGCGCCGGGACCGGGCTTTGGCGTCATCAAGGGCCGCTGGTTCAAGATGCGTTTTCTCGACGCCTGAACGGTTGCGCGGCAACGCATTTGCTGCACGCTTGCTGCGCATCTGCCACCCCAACTGCCGCGCACGCTTCAGTTGGGGGTACCGTCTTCCCCACAAATCTGGCATTATTTGCAATAAATAAACATTCGTTCGGCCCGCGCAAGCGGCGACCGGCAAGATGCCATGAACCCCAGCACACCCCCGCAGCAACTCGACGGCCGCACGGTCCGCGATATCGTCGAGTACAACCACGAGATGGTCAGCGAGCCATGGTGCCGCCGTATCATCCGCCAGGTGCTGCAATCGCTCGAAGTCCAGTACGGCATGAACGTGCCGCACCGCCGCATCACGCCCGACAGCCTGCACATCCTCGACGCCGGCGACCCGATGCTGGTGCCGGGCTACAGCGAGTTGCCCGACACCGCCGTGCCGGCCGACTACGAAGCACGCGACCTGTACGACCTGGCCGCCGTGATGCATTACGCGATTTCGCAGGAACTGGCACCGGTCACGTTATTGCGCACGCTGGGCCTGCCTGACTACAGCGAAGGTTTCCTGGCGGCGCTCGACCGCTGCCTGTCACCCGATCCGGCCGTACGTCCGCAAACCATCGAGCAGATGCGCGGCCTGCTGGGCATTGCCGTCATTGCACCGAAGCCCGCCATGTCGCTGCCGCCGATCGACGACGAGCCCGTGACGCCAGTGGTGCCGCTGCCAATGCCAATCCCAACGCCAGCGCCGGCATCGGCACCAGCCCCTCAGCCGACGCCCGAACCTGTCCGCGCGCCTGAACCGGTGGCGGCGCCTAAGCCAGCGCCGGCAGCGCCCGCCCCTACCCCCGCCCCCGGCCCGCTCCCGATGCGCGCCGCCGCCAATGCATCGACGCCGATGGCGCCCGCGCCAACGCCGGTCGCTGCCCGCCGTAACAAAACACGCTGGCCGCTGATCATCGGCGCCATCATCCTGATCCTGGCCGCGCTGGCCGCCTTGTTCGCACTGATGCGCCAGGCCGACCTGAGCGGCATGAAAGACATGTCCGCGCTGCCGGCAACACCCGAGGCACCCGTGCCTGTGGCCGCCCCGGCGCCGCTGGTCACGCTCGCCGAAGAGCCGGCGCAACCCGACGCGCCGGTCATCGACGAGACCGAACCGCGCGCAGCCACGACCACCCCGCTGCCGGCCAAACCCGACGTTGCCGTGCCACCCACTGCGGTGCGCCTGGCGCCGCAAGGCACCCCGCCCGAAGCGGCCATCGCCGGCACCACCTATAAACTGCTGATCCAGCCGTGGGGCACGATCGTCGTCGATGGCGTCGAGCGTGGCGCCACGCCACCGCTGAAGCACATCACGCTGCCGCCGGGCGAGCACACGATCCGCATCGTCAACCCGGGCTTTCCCGAGCACACCGTGACCGTGCAATCCGTGGAAGGCCAGAGCGGCACGATCGAACTTGATTTCACCGAGGAGAAAACGCCTTGAGTATCCGTTTCATGAAACACCTGCCCGCCGCGGCGCTGATCGCCGTGATGGCAACGGGCTGCGCCGAATTCGGTCCGGCACTGGGCGGCAAGGAAGCCGCGCGCGCCCACCCACGCGCCGACGACGCACGCCCGCGCGCCGAACGTGCCCAGCGTGCCGACCGTACGAGCCGCCCTGCCGCCGGCACCGTCGACCGCAGCGATGTCGCGCTGCGCGAAGGCATCGCGCTCTACAACGATGGCGATTACAACGGCGCCATCCGGCGCTTGAGCAGCGCCGACATGAAAAGCGGCACCCCGCGCGAACGCCTGTCGGCCGCCAAGTACACGGCGTTCAGCTATTGCGTGAGCGGGCGCCAGGCGCTGTGCCGCGAGACGTTCGACGGCGCGTTCCGCCTCGATCCGGCCTTCGATCTGAGCCCCGGCGAACACGGCCACCCGCTGTGGGGTCCGGTCTTCAGCCAGGCCAAGCAGGCCGCGCGCCGCTAGTGATTCAGGCGCCCACGCGCGCCCGGTAGGTCGGCGCGCGGCGGCGCCGGCTGGCCTGCTCGTAGGCATACGCCATCCCGATCAGCGCCGGCTCGCTCCACGCCGTGCCGACGAACGACAGCCCGACCGGCAAGCCGTGCACGAAACCTGCCGGCACCGTAATGTGGGGATAGCCGGCCACCGCCGCCGGCGATGAAAAACTCGCGCCGTAATGGTCGCCGTTGACGGTGTCGGTCAGCCAGGCTGGCCCGCCGGTGGGCGCCACCAGCGCGTCGAGCTTGTAGGCGCGCAGTACCTGGTCGATCCCCTTGTCGCGCGAATAGCGCTGATTGTTGGCCAGCGCCTTCACATAGTCGCGCGCCTGCAGGCCGCCCGCCGCCTGCGCCGCAATCAAATGCTCCTGACCGAAGAACGGCATCTCGCGCGCCGCGTTACGCAGGTTGAACGCAATGATGTCAGCCATGGTCTTGACCGGCGCGTGCGGCGCGTACGCCGCCAGCCACGCTTCGAGATCGGGGCGGAATTCGTGCAGCAGCACGGTCAGCTCGGACGCGCCGTATTTGTCGGTATTGGGCACCGTGACATCGACCAGCACCGCGCCCTGCGCCCTGAGCACGCCCAATTCCTTCTCGATCAGCGCATTCACGCCGTCGTGCCCGCCAAAAAAATCACGCGCAACGCCGATGCGTTTGCCGCGCAAGCCATCCTTGTTCAGCGCGTTCGCATAGTTGACGGCCGGTGCGCGCGCCGTCGCGCCGTCCTGCGGATCCGCGCCAGCCAGCGCCGCCAGCAGCAGCGCCGCGTCGGCGACGCTGCGCGTCATCGGGCCGGCTGTGTCCTGCGAATGCGCAATCGGAATGATGCCGCTGCGGCTGACGAGGCCCAGGGTGGGCTTGATGCCGACGATGCCGCAGGTCGACGCGGGCGAGACGATCGAGCCATCGGTTTCGGTGCCAACGGCCAGCGTGGCGAGGCTGGCGGCGATTGCCGAGGCTGAGCCGGAACTCGAGCCGCTCGTGTTGCGATCGAGCGCATACGGATTGCGGGTCAGGCCACCGCGCCCGCTCCAGCCGCTGGTCGAGCGGGTCGAGCGCATGTTCGCCCATTCCGACAGATTCGTCTTGCCCAGAATGACAGCGCCGGCACTACGCAGGCGGGCCACGATGTGGGCGTCGCGCCGGGCCTTGACGCCATCCAGCGCCAGCGAACCGGCCGTCGTGCTCATCTTGTCGGCGGTGGCGATATTGTCTTTCAGCAGGACCGGAATGCCGTGGAGCGGGCCGCGCAGCTTGCCGGCCTTGCGTTCGCGGTCACGCTCGCGGGCGATCTCGAGCGCATCGGGATTGATTTCGATAACCGAGCGCAGGCGCGGGCCGGCGCGGTCGACAGCCGCGATGCGGGCCAGGTAACGCGAGGCCAGCTCGTGCGCTGTCAGCTTGCCGGCGCGCATGGCCTGCCCCTGTGCGTGGACGCCCGCTTCGAGGATGGCGGCTGGCGCCGTTTTCGATGGTGCAGCATGCGCCAGCACGCTGGTGCCGGCAACGGTGCCGGATACCGTGCCGGCCACGCCCATTCGTACAAAATCCCTGCGCTCCATGCCTGTGTGCTCCGTGAAATGGCCAAGCAATAGAATATCAGCAACGTGCCAGGCCGACTGTCCGGCTTTGATAGGTGAAACGACTCACAGACTGGCCGATCATATATTGGACAAATCCAGCGCCAACCGTCACCCTGATCCAATCATTGTTTTGCATTATTCTGGGAGATTGCCATGCCGACTTACCGTTCACACACCACGACCCAGGGTCGCAATATGGCCGGCGCCCGCGCCCTGTGGCGCGCCACCGGCATGAAAGACGGCGACTTCGACAAGCCGATCATCGCGGTGGTCAACTCGTTCACCCAGTTCGTGCCGGGTCACGTGCACCTGAAAGACCTGGGACAAATGGTCGCACGCGAAATCGAAGCGGCCGGCGGCGTGGCCAAGGAATTCAACACCATCGCCGTCGACGACGGCATCGCGATGGGCCACGGCGGCATGCTGTACTCGCTGCCCTCGCGCGACCTGATCGCCGACTCGGTCGAATACATGGTCAATGCGCACTGCGCCGACGCGATGGTCTGCATCTCGAACTGCGACAAGATCACGCCCGGCATGCTGATGGCAGCGATGCGGCTGAACATCCCGACCGTGTTCGTCTCCGGTGGTCCGATGGAAGCCGGCAAGGTCATCAAGGTGGTCAATAACGAGCGCAAGGTCATCAAGCTCGACCTGATCGACGCGATGATCAAGGCGGGCGACGCGACCGTGTCGGACGCCGATGTGGCCGAGATCGAGCGCTCGGCCTGTCCGACCTGCGGTTCGTGCTCGGGCATGTTCACGGCCAACTCGATGAATTGCCTGACCGAGGCGCTGGGCCTGGCGCTGCCGGGCAATGGCACGATCGTCGCCACCCACGCCGACCGCAAGGAATTGTTCCTGCGCGCCGGCCGCCTGATCGTCGAGACCGCCAAACGCCACTACGAGGAAGACGATTACTCGGTGCTGCCGCGTTCGATCGCAACCAAGACCGCGTTCGAGAACGCGATGGCGCTCGACGTGTCGATGGGCGGCTCGACCAACACCGTGCTGCACCTGCTGGCCGCCGCGCACGAAGCCGAAGTCGACTTCACGATGGCCGACATCGACCGCATCTCGCGCCTGGTGCCCTGCCTGTGCAAGGTGGCGCCGATGACCGACAAATACCATATCGAAGACGTGCACCGCGCCGGCGGCATCTTCTCGATCCTGGGCGAACTCGCGCGCGCCGGCCTGTTCGACACATCGCTGCCGACGATTCACAGCCCGACCATGGCTGCGGCCATCGAAAAGTACGACATCGCGGTCAGTACCGACGAAGCCGTACACCAGTGGTTCCGCGCGGCCCCGGGCGGCGTGCCGACCCAGGTGGCGTTCTCGCAATCCGAGCGCTACGAGAAGAACGACCTCGACCGCGCCATGGGTTGCATCCGCGACCGCGAACACGCGTATTCGAAGGATGGCGGCCTGGCGGTCTTGTACGGCAACATCGCCGAAAAAGGCTGCATCGTCAAAACGGCCGGCGTGGACGAGAGCATCCTCAAGTTCTCGGGCAAGGCGCGCGTGTTCGAGAGCCAGGACGCGGCGGTCGAGGCGATCCTGGGCGACAACGTGGTGGCGGGCGACGTCGTCATCATCCGCTATGAAGGCCCGAAAGGCGGACCGGGCATGCAGGAGATGCTGTACCCGACCTCGTACATCAAGTCCAAGGGCCTGGGCAAGGCCTGCGCCCTGTTTACCGATGGCCGGTTCTCGGGCGGTTCGTCGGGCCTGGTGATCGGACATGCGTCGCCCGAAGCGGCCGAAGGCGGCGCGATCGGTCTGGTGCAGGAAGGCGACATGGTCGACATCGACATTCCCGAGCGCACCATCAACCTGCGCGTGACGACCGAGGAACTGGCGCACCGCCGCGCGGCGATGGACGCGCTGGGCGCGGACGCCTGGCTGCCGCTGGGGCGTGAGCGTTATGTGTCGCAGGCGCTGCAGGCCTATGCGGCGCTGACCACGTCGGCCGATCGCGGCGCGGTGCGGGATCTGGCGCAGTTGCGCCGCAAATAACAGCCTCCCGGGACATAAAAAAACGCTGCCGAAGCAGCGTTTTTTATGGAGAAACCCGTGCTTAGTTACGCACGACTTTCTTGTACTCGTTGGTACGGGTGTCGATTTCGATCATGTCGTCGCCGCTGACGAACAACGGCACCATCACGGTGTGCTGCTTGCCTTCGATGGCGTTTTCGATCTTGGCTTCTTTCAGGACGTTGCCCGAGGTGTTGCCCTTGACTGCTGGCTCCGAGTACACGATCTGGCGTGCGATCGTGGTTGGCAGTTCGACCGAGATGGCCTTGCCGTCATAGAACACGGCTTCGCATTCCATACCGTCTTTCAGGTAGTGCAGCGCGTCACCCAGGTTCTCTTCTTCGATTTCGAACTGTTCGTAATCGGCGTCCATGAAGACGTACAGCGGATCGGCGAAGTACGAGTAGGTCACTGGCTTCTTGTCCAGAACGACGACGTCGAACTTGTCATCGCCACGGAACACGTTTTCCAGTGGTGCATTGGTCAGAAGATTCTTCATCTTCCACTTGTAGGTGAAGCCCGTGCGGCTCGAGCCGTTGACGTCGGAACGCAGCACGATGAACGGCTTTTCATCAACCATGATGATGTTGCCAACACGAATTTCTTTTGCGGGTTTCATAGATATTTTACGTAAAGAGATAGTTGCATTAAATCATCGCCGGCTGGTGGGCCGAAGGCCCCGGACCTGCGTTTGATCGTCGGAATCCGTTAGAAACTAACCGGGCATTATACGCTGTTTTCCTGTGCCAACCGCAGATCGCGCACGAAATCGAGCAGTTGCGTGACCAGATCGCCCTGCGCGAGTACTGACTCGCGCCAGGCGTCGGCCTGCGCCGCGATGTCCGGCAACGCAGTCTCCAGTGCGTTCCAGGCGGCTTGGTGGTCGTCCAGAAGCTGCGCGCCGTTCCAGCCAAGCATGTAGCCCGACAGTGCCGGCGCCTGTTGCGCATAGACCGCCAGGAACGCGCGCAGCTTCTTGTGGTGCCGGTTGTCGTCCTGCGGATAAATGTGCCAGACGAACGGGCGAGCGGCCCATTGCGCCCGCACCCATGAATCTTCGCCCCGCACGAAATTGACGTCGCAGGCCCACAGCAGCAGGTCGTAATCGGCCTGGGGCAGGAATGGCAGCACCCGCACGGTCAGCTGGCCGTGGGTCGCGCTCGCGCCAGCCACTGGTGCGGCGCCCAGGAAAGCGGCGACCTGCTCCGGCACCACACCTTCCGGCACCAGGCACAGCGTGGGCGTGGCGCCGCTGGACCACGTCGCGAACAGTGCGGCGACCGGCGCGCCCGGGTAGCAGAACAGCGACACCTTGCGCCCCGCCGCCTCGGCCGCAGTCACGCCCAGGCGCCCCAGGAACGCCGTCACTGCGGCCGGGTCGTGCTGGAACGCGTCACGGCGCGCCTCGAGCCCCGCTTCGTGCAGCAACCCACCCGTGCGCGCATTGAAACCGGGGAAATAGAAATGCTTGGTCAGCCGCAGGCGCGGGTGCATCGATGGCAGGCGATGGCAACCCTCCACCCAGTCCTCGGCCGTCAAGCCTTCGTAGTTCAGCCATACCGGGCGTGGCGTGCGCGCGGCCATTGCCCGTTGATAATCCGGCGGCAGCTCGCAACCGAAGAACTCGATGACGACGTCAGGAATGTCATGCGCGTGGAATTGGCCATCCTGATCCTGCCAGTGGCGCACCGTCACGCCAAAAATCAGTTGATGCGCGGCCGCCGGATCGACCTCGGGGCAGATGCGCCGGAAACTGACCAGGTCGTCGACCCATAGCGTGACCCCTACCGCGTGCTCGTGACACAGCTGGCGCGCCAGGCGCCAGCAGATGCCGATATCGCCATAGTTATCGATGACCTTGCAGAAAATTGCCAGCGACGGTGTAAAGGAAGACAGGGACATGAAGGCGGGCGGCGTCGTGACGCGCGAATGCGGGGGCCGTCATTCTACCGCGAATTGATATGGTGATTTTTCTCAAGCCCCAGTGCGCTTTGCAAAGAAAATCGGGGCTTTCTGACGCGCGTCTGCGCTAGCGCAAGGTGCGATTTTAACCTTGGCGACATCGCCATTACGCCAAAACTTCACCGCCAGGCACCGGTCGAACGCCTACCTGCAGGAAAAGCAGCCTCGAAAGGCGGCCTTCCTGCCCTTCCCTCGCGCTACCGGTCACACCGGGGCACGAATCATATGAACACGGTCGTGTAGGCGGGCCCTTGCTGTTTCAGCCGGCCTCAGCGCGACCGAATAACCGGAGGCTCGTATCATGAATGAATTTCAACAACCATTTGCGCAACCACAGTTTGCACCACAGGGTCTGGGCAGCATGTTCGGCGGCGCGCTCGGCGGTGTCATCGGGCGCGGCATTGGGGGCTGGGTCGGCCACAGCGGCGCGGGCGGGCGCATTGGTGAGGTAGCCGGCAACTTCCTCGGCCACCTGTCGCCATTTGCGGCCGATCCCTCCGGCGGCATGGGCATGCAACAGCAGGTCGATCCGCAACAGCTGCAACTGCTGCAGCAGCTGCAGCAGTTACAACAACTCCAGCAACTTCAGCAACTGCAAGAACTTCAGCAGCAACAGCAACTGCAACAGATGCAGCAGCTGCAACAGCAGGGTCAGCTGACCCCGCAAGGTGGCTTCTTCGGCAATCTGATCAGCAAGATCGGCAAGCCCGCCGGCGCCCTGATCGGGCACGCCACCGGCAATCGCCACCTTGGCAACATGATCAGCGACTATTCCGGGTATGGCCGGATGCTGCCGCTCGGCGCCGATCCGCAAGCGCAACAGCAGGCACAGCCGCAAATACCACAGCAACATCCGCTGGTCCAGTTGCAGCAACTGCAGGCCGAGCAACAACAACTGCAGCAACTGCTGCTGCAAGTGCAGCAACAGGCCGCGATGCTGCAACAGCAGATCGTACAGCAAGGCGGTCAACTGGCGCCGCAGGGCTGGCTCAGCAATGCAATCACCCAGTATGCGCGGCCGGTCGGCAGCTTCCTCGGCGAACACTTTGGCAACCAGGGCCTGGGCACTGCGATCGGCGGCGTGGCCGCACAGCTAGGCCGTTATGTGCCGGCGACGGCTGACCCGTTTGGGCAGCAGTTTGGTGGCCAACTTAGTGGCCAAATCAGCGGCCAGCCCATCGGCCAACCCGGCGGTCAATTCAGTGGTCAATTCGGTGGTCAATTTCCCGGTCAGCAAGCGCAGTATGGCCAGGCAAGCCAGTTCGGCCAGCAGACCGTCCACTAAAGCCTGAAGCACACGACACCACGACCCACCCGCCAGGTCATTGCCGCCAGACGCCGGCCATGACCTGGCATTGAGGAGTCCCTGCCATGCCGGCGTCCCTACCCCCTGTCCCGATCAATCGCTACATCGTGCGCGCCACGCGCGACGATGACGAACTCGTCAGGTTCCTGGCGACCCTGGGCACCGAACCGGGCGTGCAGGTTGTCGACCTGATCGGCCCATCGTCCGGCCCGCCGCACACGGCGGTCGTTGAAACCGACGCGTCCACGGCCGAGCGGCTGCGGCAACAGACTCTTGACCAGTTAACGATCGAACCCGACCAACCGCTCTCGCTATACGATTGAGCGGCGCCGGCAAAGGACACACTATGGCCAAACACGTAAAAAGCGGCGCTGCCGATGCGCCGCCCACACCAGCGGCGTCGCAGGACGGCGCAGCAGACTCCGGCACCGATTCCACTGGCGGCGCCGCCCCGATGCTGGGGCGCCTGGTCACCGAGCGCAAGAAAAAATACCTGGTGGCGCCCCGCGCGGTGCTGGGCAGCTTCGGCATCAGTAGCTGGGGGGCGCCACTGGGCCTGTCAACAGTGCAGCAGGCGCTCACTGCCATGCCCGATATCGAGGTGGTCGACACCATCACGCCCCGCGCCGGACTGGCCACAGCCGGCTTCGGTCCATCTTCGATGGGCGACGGCGCAGAAGGCGTGATGGTTGCGCGCATGACCGACCAGAAGGCCGGCGAACTGCTGCAGCGCGGCCAGGGTCAGTTGATCGTCGAACGCGATCAGCACCTCGCACTGCTCGACCCCATGCTGCGCCGTCCCGACCTGGTCAGCTCGCTCACGCCCTACCAGGGCCCGCAGTGCGACCTGCTGCTGGCGGTGGTGGGCGCCGACGGCGCGCCCCTGCCCGAGGTCGAGGTCTCGCTGTTCGGCGGCGTGCTGCCCAGCACTGCCGTCACGGGCGCCGACGGCGTGGCGCGCCTGCGCCTGTATGGCGACGATACGCACACGATCAGCGGGTTGTATGTGAAACCACGCGCCGATTACTGGAGCTTCTACCAGCGCGATCCCGACCTGAGCCTGCAAGAGGCCAACGTCGTCATGCTGCGCCCGCTGGCCGACTGGTCGGCGCTGCGCGGCCTGCCGCAGCAAAACGCCATGGGCTGGGGCGCACGGGCCATGCGCCTCGACGGGGTACCGCAGCATTATCGCGGGCGTGGGATCAAGGTGGCCGTCATCGATTCCGGCGCCGCCACCACGCATGGCAACCTGAACGCCATCCACGACGGCTTCGACGTCATCAACAAGCGCACCGACCGCAGCACCTGGAACGTCGACACACTTGGCCATGGCTCGCACTGCACCGGCGTGATTGCCGCCACCGATCCGGCCTGGGGCATCCGCGGCTTCGCACCCGAAGCCGAAATCCACGTCTGCAAACTGTTCCCCGGCGGCCAGGTCAGCCAATTGATCGACGCGCTCGAATACTGCATCGAACAGGGCATCGACATTGTCAACATGAGCCTGGGCGGCTCGGCGCCCTCCGAAGCGCTCGAGCGCCAGATCGTGCGCGCCAAACAGGCCGGCATCGCCTGCATCGCCGCTGCCGGCAATTCCGCCGCTGCCGTGCAATACCCGGCCTCGTCACCGCATGTACTGGCCGTCGCGGCCATTGGCAAGCTCGGTGAGTTCCCGCCCGACAGCTACCACGCCGAGACCATCGGCACCGACATCGACATGTATGGCTACTTCACGGCGCGCTTCAGCTGCTTCGGGCCGCAGGTCGACGTGTGCGCGCCAGGTGTGGCCGTCGTGTCGTCGGTGCCGCCAAATAATTTCGCCGCATGGGACGGGACATCGATGGCGGCGCCGCACGTGACGGGCCTGGCTGCGCTCGTGCTGGCACACAGGCCGGAATTCGGATCGATGGTGCAAGCACGTTCACCGGAGCGGGTCGAACGGCTGTTCCAGGTTCTGCGGATGAGCGCGCGTCCTGTCACGCTGAACGATCCCAATCATATCGGCTACGGCTTGCCCGATGCGCTGGTGGCGCTGGGCTTGCCCACCGCGCAGCAGACCATGCCATGGCAAAGCACGGCAGCAGGGTACGGTGCACCGGGTGGCATGCATGCGATGTCGCCGCATGACGGTGGATGGCCCAGCATGGCCGGGGCCGGGAT
>Ga0308159_1000844_pt1 | contig 54989 bp, 47 predicted proteins | sample PhyCR1_FD_201040 | JGI IMG/M metagenome (GOLD analysis project Ga0308159, IMG submission 201040) | Phyllosphere microbial communities from UC Gill Tract Community Farm, Albany, California, United States - DLSLC.R1 | ecosystem: Host-associated > Plants > Phyllosphere > Unclassified | place: USA...
CTCTCCCGGAGGGTTGCGCCCAGAAGGCGCGCTGGCGGCGTTGCACGGCAAGGCTGGTGGCACCACCACCAGCCTTGCCGCGCGCCTTGCCACCACGCCTTCTGGGCGCAACGCATCTCGCAGATTGAGTGTGAACAGGCCCTTGCTGCTTTAATTGCTTCCCTGTAATCGTTCCTCTATTTACAATGCCCCGGAACAAAATCGTTTCCAGGCCGGTGGGCACGGGACTTGCCTGCCCCCAGACATCAACGCCCGCGACAGCGCAGACAGACAACCGCATGGTCAAGCCCCTGAAGACATCCCGGATTTTCCTTTCCTCCCTGCTGGCCGCCACGCTGGCTTACGCCGCTCCGGCCCACGCCGAGCATGCCTTTTCGCTGTACGACACGCCCAAGTATCCGGCCGGCTTCACCCATTTCGACTACGTCAATGCCGACGCGCCACGTCGCGGCACGCTCTATCTGGCCAACCCCGATCGCCGCACCAGCTTCGACAAGTTCAATCCCTTGTCCTTGAAGGGTGTGGCCGCCGCCGGGCTGGACCAGCTGATGTTCGAGACCCTGGCCGTGTCTTCCGCCGACGAGGTCGCGACCGTCTATGGCTTGCTGGCCGACGACATGAAGCTGGCGCCGGACCGCATGTCCATGACCTTCCACTTGAATCCCAAGGCGCGCTTCAACAATGGCGACAAGGTCACGGCCGAGGATGTGAAGTATTCCTACGACACCATCCTGGCCAAGGGGGCGCCGCAATTCAAATCTGTCTTTGCCGATGTGAAGGATTGCGTAGTGGTCGATGCGGCGACGGTGCGCTTCGACTTCGCCAGCAGCAACCATGAACTGCCGCTGATCGTAGGCAGCGTGCCGGTGTTCTCCAGGAAATGGGCGCAGGGCACACCCTTCGACCAGATCCAGCTGACCCCGCCCATCAGCACCGGCCCCTACCTGATCGAGAGCTACGACACCGGCCGCAGCATCACCTACCGCCGCAATCCCGACTACTGGGGCAAGGAGGTGCCGGCCCGGCGCGGCATGTTCAACTTCGAGCGCATCGTCTATCGTTTCTACAAGGATGACCTGGCGCGGCTGGAAGCCTTCAAGGCCGGCGAGTTCGACGTGGTGGTGGAGTACAGCGCCAAGAACTGGGCACGCAGCTATACCGGCCCGCAGTTCCGCGACGGCCGCATCATCAAGAAGGAATTCAAGCACTCCAATGGTGCCGGCATGCAGGGTTTCGTGATGAACCTGCGGCGTGACCAGTTCAAGGATGTGCGCGTGCGCCAGGCCATCGGGCTGGCGCTGGACTATGAATGGATGAATCGCCAGCTGTTCTACGGCCAGTACACCCGCATCTACTCCTTCTTCAACAACAGCCAGCTGGCCGCCACCGGCGAGCCGCAGGGTGACGAGCTGGCCTTGCTGAAGTCGCTGCAGGCCAAGGGCCTGAAGATCGATCCGGCGGTGTTCGGCCCGGCACCCGTCCCGCCCTCGACCAATCCGCCCGCCTCGCTGCGCGCCAACCTGCGCCAGGCTCGCGAACTGCTGGCCCAGGCCGGCTGGGTCTACCGCGATGGCGCGGTACGCAATGCCCAGGGCGTGGCGCTGTCCTTCGAGATCCTGGATGACCAGAGCTCCATGTCGCGCGTCATCAGCGTGTTTGCGCGCAATCTGCGCACGCTGGGCATCGATGTGGTCCAGCGCAGCGCCGACTACGCGCTGGTGGCCAAGCGCATGGAAGATTTCGACTTCGACATGACCAGCATCCGCTTCCCCGATACCAGCAGCCCGGGCAATGAGCTGTTCGACATGTTCGGTTCCAAGGCGGCCGATGAAAAGGGCTCCAACAATGCCTGGGGTCTGAAGGACCCGGTGGTGGACCAGCTGGTGCAAGCCGTGGTGGCGGCCGATACCCGGGTCCGGCTGACTGCCGCGGCGCGGGCGCTGGACCGGGTGCTGCTGCACAAGTACATCGTGGTGCCGCACTGGTATTCGTCCACCCATCGCATCGTCTACCAGAACCGCTTCGGCATCCCGCAGGTGGCGCCGCTGTATTACCAGGCCGATCCCTATGTGATCAGCACCTGGTGGGAAGAGAAGGGGCGTTGAAGATGAAGCGCGCAATGATGTCCGGCCAGGCCGGTCTTGAACGAGGATGCCTGCAGTCATGAATATCTGGTCCTACATTTTGAAGCGGGTGCTGTTGATGATCCCCACGCTCTTCGGCGTGGTCGCCATCACCTTTGCCGTGATCCAGTTCGTACCGGGTGGCCCGGTGGAGCAGGCCATGCTGGAGATGAAAGGCCGTGGCGGCGGCGGTGAGGCCTCCGGCGCTGGCGCCGCCAGCGGAGCCTCGGCCTATCGCGGCCGGCAGGGCATCGACGAACAACGCATCGAGGAAATCAAGAAACTCTACGGCTTCGACAAGCCCCCGGTAGAGCGCTTCTGGAGCATGCTCAAGGGCTTCCTCACCTTCGACCTGGGCAAGAGCTTCTACCACCATGGCGATGTCTGGACCCTGGTCAAATCCAAGCTGCCGGTCTCCATCAGCATCGGCCTGTGGACCTTCTTCCTGAGTTACCTGATCTCGGTGCCGCTGGGTATCGCCAAGGCGGTGCGCGAGGGCAGCCGTTTCGATGTCGCCACTACCGGCCTGGTGCTGGTCGGCTATTCCATTCCCGGCTTCGTGCTGGGGGTGTTCCTGCTGGTGGTGTTCGCCGGCGGCAGTTTCGTGCAGTGGTTCCCGCTGCGGGGGCTGACCTCGGACAACTGGGCCAGCCTGTCGCTGGTGGGCAAGGTCACCGACTATCTCTGGCATATCACGCTGCCGGTGGCGGCCTCGGTGATCGGCGCCTTTGCGGTCATCACCATGCTGACCCGCAATACCTTCCTCGAAGAAATCCGCAAGCAGTACGTCCTGACCGCGCGCGCCAAGGGGCTGTCCGAGCGCAAGGTGCTCTACAAGCACGTCTTCCGCAATGCCCTGATCCCGCTGGTGACCGGTTTCCCCTCGGCTTTCATCGCTTCCTTCTTTGCCGGTAGCCTGTTGATCGAGACCCTGTTCTCGCTGGACGGCATGGGTCTGCTGGCCTATGAATCGGCGATCCGGCGCGACTATCCGGTGGTGATGGGTACGCTCTATCTCTTCACTCTCATCGGTCTTGTGGTGAAGTTGCTGGGTGATCTCTGCTATGTGTGGGCCGACCCGCGCGTTCAATTCGAAAGCCTGGCGAAATGAGCATGACCCCTTCCTTGGCCCCGTCCATCTCGCCCAGCCGCCGCATCTGGCTGCGCTTTTGCGCCGACCGTACCGGTTACTGGAGCCTGGTGCTGTTTTCCATCCTGTTCGTGCTGAGCCTGGGCGCGGAACTGATCTCCAACGACAAGCCGCTGGTGGCCAGCTACCAGGGCAAGCTGATGTTCCCGATGCTGCAGGATTATTCGGACAAGAGCTTCGGTGGCGATTTCGATTCGCCGGCCGACTATCTCGATCCCTTCATCGAGCAGCAATTCCACAAGGATGGCAACTGGGTCATCTACCCGCCCAATCGCTACAGCTACAACACGCTGAACTACTTCGCAAAGCAGCCCAACCCGGCCGAACCCTCCGGCGAGAACTGGCTGGGCACCGATGATCGCGGACGCGATGTGTTTGCCCGGCTGCTCTACGGCTTCCGGGTGTCGGTACTGTTCGGCATGGCGCTGACCTTCATCGGCGTGGTGCTGGGTGTGGCCGCAGGTGCCGTGCAGGGCTACTTCGCCGGGCGCACCGACCTGATCACCCAGCGCCTGCTGGAAATCTGGGGCTCCATGCCGGAGCTCTACCTGCTGATCATCTTTTCCTCGATCTTCCAGCCCAGCCTGGGGCTGCTGCTGGTGTTGCTGTCGCTGTTCGGCTGGATGAGCCTGTCGGATTACGTGCGCGCCGATTTCCTGCGCAACCGCAATCTCGAATACGTGCAGGCCGCCCGCGCCCTGGGCTTGCCGGACCGCCTGATCATCTGGCGTCACGTCCTGCCCAATAGCATGACCACGGTGGTGACCTTCCTGCCCTTCCGCATGAGCGCGGCCATCCTGGCACTGACCAGCCTGGACTTCCTCGGCCTGGGCGTGCCACCTTCCACACCCAGCCTGGGCGAGCTGCTGGCGCAGGGCAAGAACAATCTCGATGCGTGGTGGATCGCGCTGTCCACCTTCGTGGTGCTGACCGTGACCCTGCTGCTGCTGACCAATATCGGCAATGCCCTGCGCAATGCCCTGGATGTGCGGAGGAAGGCATGAGCGGCCCCCTGCTGGAAGTGAAGGACCTGACGGTGCGCTTCGGCGACGCCGTGGTGGTGGACCGCGTCAGTTTTTCCATTGCCCCTGGCGAGAAGTTCGCGCTGGTGGGGGAGTCGGGTTCCGGCAAGACCGTCTCCTCGCTGGCGGTGCTGCAACTGAACCAGGATGCGCGCTATGAAGGCAGCATCCTGCTCGACGGCCAGGACGTGCTGCAGAAGAGCGAGCGCCAGATGCAACAGGTGCGCGGCAACGATGTGGCGATGATCTTCCAGGAGCCGATGACGGCCCTGAACCCGCTCTTCACCATCGGCAACCAGATCGCCGAGGTGTTGATGCACCACGAAGCCATCGACGCCCGCGAGGCCGCCCGGCGCGCCGTAGCCTTGCTGGAAAAGACCGGTATCCCGGAGCCGGCGCGCCGGGCGCTGTCCTACCCGCACGAGCTCTCGGGCGGCCAGCGCCAGCGCGCCATGATCGCCATGGCCCTGGCCTGCAAGCCCAAGCTGCTCATTGCCGATGAACCGACCACGGCACTGGATGTGACCATCCAGGTGCAGATCCTGGCCCTGCTGAACCAGTTGCAGCGCGAGGAAAACATGGCCGTGCTGATCATTTCGCACGACTTGAACCTGGTGCGCCATTTCGCCGACCGCGTGGGCGTGATGGAGAAAGGCAAGCTGGTGGAAAGCGCCAGCGTGTCCGAACTGTTCGCCAACCCCCAGCAACCGTACACGCGCAAGCTGCTGCAAAGCCGGCCGCAGCGCAATGCCGCCGATGTCCCCGGGGACGCGCCGGTGGTGTTGCAGGCCGAGAAATTGCGCTGCACCTACCAGATCAAGCAGGGCTGGTTTGCCAAGCGCGCCTTCCATGCGGTCGACGGTATCGACCTGCAATTGCGGCGCGGTGAGACCATCGGCATCGTCGGGGAATCCGGCTCCGGCAAGTCCACGCTGGGGATGGCCCTGCTGCGGCTGTCGCCCGCCAGCGTGGCGGGCAGCATCCGCTTCGACGGCGTGCCCATCTCCGAGCGCAGCAGTCGCGACCTGCGGCCTTTGCGCGCGCGCATGCAGGTGGTGTTCCAGGACCCGTTCGCCTCGCTCTCGCCACGCCGTACCGTGGAGCAGATCGTCGGAGAAGGCCTGGCTCTGCACCATCCCGGCCAGAGCCTGGAACAGCAGCGCCAGGCGATCGTCGCCGCGCTGGAAGAGGTGGGCCTGACGGCGGCGGTGCTGGAACGTTATCCCCACGAATTCTCCGGCGGCCAGCGCCAGCGCATCGCCATTGCCCGCGCGCTGGTGCTGCAGCCGGAACTGCTGCTGCTGGATGAGCCGACCTCGGCGCTGGATGTAACCGTGCAGCAGCAGGTACTGCAACTATTGGCCGACCTGCAGCGCCGGCATGGCCTGGCCTACCTCTTCATCACCCATGATCTGGCGGTGGTGCAGGCCATGGCGCATCAGGTGATCGTGATGAAGGACGGCAAGGTGGTCGAGAGTGGTGATACTGCCGAGGTACTGCAACGACCGCAGCAGGAATACACGCGTCGCCTGGTGGCGGCCGCCACCTACGCCGAAGCGGCTGGCTGACGCGGCGACCACTCCCCAAAAAAGAAAACCCGAAGTCCGGATCAGCTCCGGGGCTTCGGGTTCATACGGGCTACCGTTGTTTTTCTTTTCTCGTGCTTGAGGCGCGTTTTTGTTATGGGCGGTCAAGCCGCCCGGGTCTCCTCCGGCATCCTCCGGATTATTGCTTGCGTGCGCCGTTGCCCGAGGCCAGGGTGAGCGGCTTGCCGGCCACCTTGCGGGCTGGCGCCGGCGCGGCCTTGCGTACCGGTGCCTTGGCGGCAGCGACCTGGCGGCGCACCGGTGCAGCACGATGATTGGCGGCGACCCGTGTGGGCGCGGCATGCGCGGTCACATTGGGGACGTGCAACTGCAGGCTCTGGCCGGCGGCCAGGGTGTCGCGCTTCAAGCCATTCCATTCCTTGATCTGTGCCACGCTCACACGATAGCGACCGGCGATGCCGGCCAGGGTGTCGCGCTTGCCGGCCTTGACGTAGATGCGGCGGGTTTCCGGCGCATCCGGAGCAATGGCCAGGCGGGCGTTGTCGGCGATTTCCGGGGTCAGGTCGGTATCGAGCGCAGCGGTTTCCTCGGTCTTGGGCACGAGGATGGTGGAGCCGGCCTTGAGAACCATGCGCGGCGGAATCTGGTTGACGCTGCGGATCACTTCAGGGGTCGTGCCGAACTTGCTGGCGATGGTCTCGATGCGCTCGCGGGCGCTGGAGACGGTGTGTGCGGTCCAGGTCGAGAAGGCCTGGGTCCACTTGGACATGTTGGCCTTGAACTTCTCGGCGTTGCTTTCCGGCAGAAGGATCTTGGTGTCTTCGCCGCCGATGATCACCGGGCGGTTGAACTGCGGATTGAGCGCCTTGAATTCGTCCAGCGACAGTTCGGCCAGTTGCGCTGCAACCTTGACGTCGATGTTGCGGGTCTTGCCGATGGTCACGAAGTAGGGCTGGTTATCGACCTTGGGCAGGGCGATGTCGAAGCTGGCCGGGTTGGCGATGATGTTCTTGACCGCCTGCAGCTTGGGCACGTAGTTGCGGGTCTCATTGGGCATCTGCGCCGACAGGGTGTTGAAGTCGATCGGCAGGCCGGCGGCCAGGTTGCGGTTCACGGCGCGCTGCACCGAGCCTTCGCCCCAGTTATAGGCGGCCAGTGCCAGTTGCCAGTCGCCAAACATGCCGTAGAGCTTCTGCAGGTAGGTCAGCGCCGCATCGGTCGAGGCCAGCACGTCGCGGCGCTCGTCGGTGAACATGTTCTGCTTGAGGTTGTAGTCGCGCCCGGTGGAGGGGATGAACTGCCACATGCCAGCCGCCTTGGCGGTGGACAGTGCCTCCGGATTGAAGGCCGATTCGATGAAGGGCAGCAGCGCCAGTTCGGTCGGCATGCCGCGCTTTTCCAGCTCCTGCACCACATGGAACAGATAGCGAGAAGCGCGCACCGTGGTGCGCTGGATGTAGTCGGGACGGGAGCTGTACCACTGGGTCTGGCTCTCCACCAGCGCATTGTCCAGATCAGGAATCCCGAAGCCCTTGCGAATGCGTGTCCAGATGTCGATGTCGTTCATCCCCGGCAGGGCATTGCCGGCCAGTTCGGGATTGATCGCATTGAAGGGAGCGGGGTAGATCGAGATATCGTTGGCGTAGGAGAGCAGCGGGGTGCCAGCGCAGAACAGGGCGGCAATGGCAAGTTGTTTCAAAGTACGCTGCATGTGGGCGATATCCTGTGCCAGAGGCAAAAGTTTGCGTGCGGCGCTTCCGTTGCAGAGCTGTGATTGAAGCTCGACACCTCCTGCCGGCGGGATCCGGATCAGTCCGATCACGGTCGCGTGCAGGTTGACGGTAATGCAAGGTCGGAAGCTGCGAGTTTCCCCGGCGTGGTGCAGGGAGGACACCGGTTCGTAAAAAATCGTAAAAACGCTGGTGCCCACATTGGGGAATTGGAGGAGTGTACGGAAGACCCTTTTTCGCAGTCAAGTAAAAATTGGTCCCTGTTACAAAGCCAAGTCCTTGATTTGCAGGGAATTGCGCCCTAATTTTCCCCCAACGTCGGTCTATCTGTAGGTATTTTTCCATTCGCGCAGCGCCGCAAAGCTGCTAACTTCGTCCAACTGCGTCAAACGGCCCGCCTTCTGCAAGGATTGCTGGATTTCCGGCGAGCTCGCCCGCAGGAAAGGATTGGTCTCGCGTTCCAGCCCGATGGTGCTGGGCACGGTAGGCAGACCTTGCTCACGACGGGCGCGCTCGCGCACGATGCGGGCCGCCAGCTCGGCATTGCCCGGTTCCACCTCGGCGGCGAACTTCAGGTTCGACAGGGTGTACTCGTGGGCGCAGTAGACCTGGGTGGCGGCGGGCAGGTCGGCCAGTTTCACGAGGGAATCCAGCATCTGCTGCGGACTGCCCTCGAACAGCCGGCCGCATCCCCCGGCAAAGAGCGTATCGCCACAGAAGAGCATCTGCTGCTGCGCGGTGTAGTAGGCGATGTGACCCAGGGTATGACCCGGCACCTCAATGACGTCCAGTTGCAAGCCCAGTGCGGCGATGTTGACCTGTTCGTTCCCGTGCAGCGGGACGGTGATCCCCTTGATGCGGGATTGTTCACGTGCCGGACCATAAACCGGAACGACAGGGAAGTCGTCACTCACCGCCTGCCTCGCCAGCTCGACCACGCCGCCGACATGGTCAGCATGGTGATGAGTCAGTAGAATAGCGGCCAACGTCAGGCCTTCGGCCTGCAATGCGGCCAGTACGGGCGTGGCATCGCCGGGATCGACCACGGCGGCGTAGCGCCCGTCGTGGATGATCCACAGGTAGTTGTCGTCGAACGCCGGTACGGCCAGGACGTCCAATGAAGTTTTCTGATCTGCTTGAGCTGGCTTGGCTGGCTGGGTCATGAGGCGCGAAAGAAGAGATGGCTGACAAGGCTGAACATGCCCACAATGCTGGCAATCCCGAAATTATAGACCTGGCCACCTGGTTGCAGACGCCCATCGGCAATTACCTGCGGCAGTGGGAGCAGCACCATCTCAATGCCTTGACGGCCGACATCTTCGGTTTCAACGCGGTGCAGATCGGCTCTCCGCAGATCCACGCCCTGCAGGCCAACCGCATGCCGTATCGCTGGCTGGCCGACAAGCACATGCCGGTGGAAGGTCAATCCGAGCTGGAAGTGCCGCAGGTCGTCACACCCGACTTCGGCGAACTGCCCTTCGCCAGCCAGAGCCTGGACCTGGTGGTGCTGCCGCACGTACTGGAGTTCGCCGCCGAGCCGCACCAGGTGTTGCGCGAGGTAGAGCGTGTGCTGATTCCGGAAGGGCAGGTCATCATCTGCGGCTTCAACCCCAGCAGCCTGTGGGGCATGCGCCAGGCAGCGGGGCGCCTGACCGGCGCGCACTTCCTGCCGCAGGACGGCGAATTCATCCGCCTGCCGCGCCTGAAGGACTGGCTCAAGCTGCTGAACATGGAAGTCAACCGCGGCCACTTCGGTTGCTACGCCCCGCCCTGCGAGACCAGCCAGTGGCTGGAGCGCTTCGGCTTCATGGAAAAGGCGGGCGACCGCTGGTGGCCCTACTTCGGTGCGGTCTATATCGTGCAGGCGATCAAGCGCGTCCCCGGCATGCGCCTGATCGGCCCGGCCCTGCAGCGGCAGAAGCTGAAGGCGCCGCGTGGCGTGCCGGTGACCAACCGCATCCACAAGACTGACTGACACCGACAAAACCGGCCGGTGCTGCGCGATCAGGTATCATCGCGGCCCGCCCACCCGAGCAAATAGATGGAAGAGCATGGACAAAGTAGAGATTTATTCCGATGGCGCCTGCAAGGGCAATCCTGGTCGTGGCGGCTGGGGCGCGTTGCTGGTGGCTGGTGGACAGGAGAAGGAAATCTTTGGTGGCGAGCCCAGCACCACCAATAACCGCATGGAGCTGATGGCGGTGATCCAGGCGCTCAATGCCTTGAAGCGCCCCTGCGAAGTCGTGGTGCATACCGACAGCCAGTACGTGCAGAAGGGTATCAGTGAATGGATCCACGGCTGGAAGGCACGCGGCTGGAAGACCGCCAGCAAGGAACCGGTCAAGAACGCCGACCTGTGGCAGGCGCTGGACGCCGCCCAGCAGCAGCACCAGGTGGAATGGCGCTGGGTACGCGGCCACAACGGCCACGCCGGCAATGAGCGCGCCGACCAGCTGGCCAACCGCGGTGTGGACAGCATCCGGTAGGCGACCCTCCTTCGATTTTCAGTACACTCGTATCAGCATCAACACCAGCAGGAGCAAGCATGCGTCAGATCATTCTCGATACCGAAACCACGGGCCTTTCGCCGCGCAACGGCAACCGCATCCTGGAAATCGGTTGCGTGGAAGTGCTCAACCGTCAGTTGTCGGGCAAGAACCTGCACTTCTACATCAACCCCGAGCGTGACTCCGAAGAAGGTGCGCTGGCCGTCCACGGCCTGACCACCGAATTCCTGGCCGACAAGCCGACCTTCAAGCAGATCGCCGCCGAGTTCCTGGACTACGTGCGCGGTGCCCAGATCATCATCCACAACGCTCCCTTCGACGTCGGCTTCCTGGATGCCGAACTGGCCCTGCTGGGCTTGCCGCCCTTCAAGGAGCACATCGCCGACGTGGTGGACTCGCTGCAGATGGCCAAGGAGCTGCACCCTGGTCGTCGTAATTCGCTCGATGCGCTGTGTGACCGTTATGGCATTTCCAACGCTCACCGCGTTCTGCACGGCGCCTTGCTGGATGCGGAACTGCTGGCCGAGGTCTATCTCTCCATGACGCGAGGCCAGAACTCGCTGACCATGGACCTGGGCACCGAGGAAGAAGTCAGCGCCGGTGACGGCAAGCTGGAACTGGCCCCGCTGTCCGAGGTGATCGTGCTGGCCGCCAGCGAAGACGAACTGAGCCTGCACGAAGATGTGCTCAACCAGCTGGACAAGGAAGCCCGCGGCAGTTGCGTCTGGCGCTTCGAACCGCCGCCACCCGAGGCCGCCGCCGAAGCAGCCTGAACAGGCGAATCTGGCCAAAGAATGTGGCCGGACTGCCCGCAGGATTTTGCATGGCGATAAAAATGAAGAATTATTTACCAAGCGCTTGCGCACCGTGAAAAAGATTGGCATAATCTTGTCTCTCGATTGGCGCTGCAGTAAAAAGCCGGTCAGGTACGGAAGGTTAGCTCAGTGGTAGAGCACTGCATTCACACTGCAGGGGTCGCAAGTTCAAACCTTGCACTTTCCACCAAATTCAGAAAAGCCCGCCTAGTGCGGGCTTTTCGCTTTCCTGCTTCCGTTTTCCATTTTCCATTTTCCATTTTCCCTTCATCGCCCCCATTCGCTATCCGTTAAGCTAGCGGGCATTCGGAAAGCACAAGGAAACGAACCCTCATGCACGACATCATCTGCCCCCACTGCGGCAAAGCCTTCAAGATCGACGAAGCCGGTTATGCCGACATCCTCAAGCAGGTCCGTGACAGTGCCTTCGAGCAGCAATTGCATGAACGCCTGGAACTGGCCGAGCAGGACAAGCGCAACGCCATTGAACTGGCCCGCGCCCGGGCCGAGGGCGAACTGCAGAAGGCCGCCGCTGCCCGTGATGCCGAAATCCAGGAATTGAAGGCCCGCCTGCAGGCTGGTGAACTCGCCCAGAAGATGGCCGTGGCCGAGGCCATGGCCAATGTGGAAAAGGAACGTGACCGGCTGGCCCATGACCTGGAGCAGGCGAAAAAGGAAAAGCTGTCCGACCTGCAACTGGCCGAGGCCCGCCTGGCCCAGCAACTGCAGCAGACCGTCAGCGAAAAGGATGCCGAGATCCAGGCGCTCAAAGCCAGGATGGAATCCATTGCCATCACCCAGAAACTGGCCGTCAACGAAGCGGTCGGCGTGGTGGAAAAAGAGCGTGATGAACTCAAGAGCAGCCTGGTGCGCGCCGAACTGGAAAAGCAGCTGGCCGAAAAATCACTGAAGGACAAATACGAAACCCAGATCAAGGACCGCGAAGACATGATCGAGCGCCTGCGCGACATGAAGGCGCGGCTCTCCACCAAGATGGTCGGTGAAACCCTGGAGCAGCACTGTGAGACCGAGTTCAATCGTATCCGTGCCACAGCCTTCCCGCGCGCCTACTTCGAGAAGGACAACGATGCCCGCAGCGGCAGCAAGGGCGACTACATCTTCCGCGATACGGACGAGGCGGGTACCGAGATCGTCTCCATCATGTTCGAGATGAAGAACGAGAGCGATCGTACCGCCACCAGGAACCGCAACGAGGATTTCCTCAAGGAACTGGACAAGGACCGCCAGGAAAAAGGCTGCGAATACGCCGTCCTGGTCTCTCTGCTGGAACCCGAGAGCGAGCTGTACAACACAGGCATCGTCGATGTCTTCCACCGCTACCCGAAGATGTACGTGGTTCGCCCGCAGTTCTTCATTCCCATCATCACCCTGCTCAGGAATGCTGCGCTCAATTCCTTGAAGTACAAGACCGAGCTGGCGCTGGTGAAGGCGCAGAACATTGACATTACCAACTTCGAATCCGAACTCGATACCTTCAAGGCCGCCTTCGCCAAGAACTACGACCTGGCGTCGCGACGCTTCCAGACTGCGATAGAGGAAATCGACAAGTCGATCGACCACCTGCAGAAGACCAAGGAAGCCCTGCTCGGCACCGACCGCAACCTGCGCCTGGCCAACGACAAGGCGCAGGACGTCACGATCAAGCGGCTCACGCGGGGTAATCCGACCATGGCGGGGAAGTTTGCCGATCTCAAGAAAGAGACGCCTGACGGGCAGTGATGCAGCCGGCTTCAAGGACACCGTGGTCAAGTCCTGGTGCCTTGTCATCTCTCGATCATCGATGTGGCGAGGACTCCCCTTAACGGGCGCAAAGTACATGCGTGCCGTGGCAGGACGAAGCACCACCCGGCACGCTTTGTTTCGTCCTTGCCAGCTTTCTTAGAGCGAGGAAATCAATGTCGCACCACATGCAGTTGCGTCACCATGATAGGCGACCAGCTTGCCGTGGTGCTTGCGCGTGCTGTTGCCGGGCTGGATGGCGAATTGCCCCTTGCACTTGGGGCAGGTCGTCATATCGCCTTCAAGCGCGACCGCCTTGCCCATGGCCTTGAGTGTATCGTTGGCGGAAATCACTTCACCGCCGTGAGAGGTCTTGTCACCCAGGCGGATGACGGCTCTACCTTGTTCATCTTTCATGAGGGGATTTCCTTGGTTGATGGATGGTTGGTGGAGTGTCTTCGGCCCAAAGCAAGGCATTCAGCGCGGGGTCAGCTTCGCCTTGCCAATCTTTGATTTCCATTTTCGGATCGTCAGGATAATCGCCTCGCTGCCTGGCAAGCACGGTTTCACCCCAGCCGATTGGAGTGTCTCCGCGGGGCTCATCGTAGGGATCGTCAGCTTCAATGACGCTGACGTCCATGACTGCCTGCGGCCAGACAGGATCACGGCAAGTCCAGAGCGCCATCAAGCGGTAGCCGGTCATGAGCAGGATGTACGGCATCATCGCGATGGGGCGTCCAGCTTTGAATTGAAATATGCGTTCATCCATATTTAGCTTATGTGATCTTTGTTGCTCCGTATGACGCTACTCAAGGCATACCTATTTGTCCGGCGTTAATGCTTGGGAGGTATGTCTTTTTCCCAGAGCAGAGCATTGGCAGCAGGGTCTGTTTCGCCAGACCAGCTTTGCATGTCCTTTTTGTCGCCTTCCGGATATTCGTTTCGATCCAGTGCGTGCGCAGTTTCTGCCCATCCGATGGGTGTGCTGCCGGAGGGCTCGTTGAAAGGATCATCTGGCTCGAAGACGCTGACCTTGTTTACTGCGTCAGGCCAGATCGGATCACGGCAAGTCCATAGCGCCATCAGGCGATGGCTAGTCATCAGCAGGATGAACGGCATCATCGAAATGCGATAGGCAGCGCTCGCACGCATCCCAAAGCCGTATAGGCAGAACAGAAAGCTCTCGAGGGGGTTCTCCTTCTCCTTGAAGAAAAGGAGCGGCTTAGGTAAATCCGCCGGACCGTGATTCATGTACCAGCACCAGTAATTCCATTGCGAGAGCAGGTCTGCTAGGCATGTCCCTTCTTCCCATGTCCTGCCGATCCCGAATGCACGTATGACGTTGCCATTCTGATCAACCTCGTAATGTCGGATATGGAAAACGTAGCCGTGACTGGCCTTTCTCCGGTGGATGCAGAAGATGGCTTCGTCGTTCCACGGGACTTCCCATGTGATATCGCCTTCACCTGGTTTGGCACCGAATCTGCGGTGACGAATCGCGTAGATTTTTTTCTCCTTGCGATTGAAGCGGATGGGGCGCCGCTTGAGTGCGAAGAATTCGTCTTTCCCATACTTCAAAGCCAGGCGTGCAAATTCGACGAATCCTGCGATTAGAAGAAGATAGGCAAGAGCTAAACCGGTACCGAATGGTGGTAGAGGTTGCAGGTGGATCTTTATCGTGGTTGCCAGTATCAGCACTAACACGCAGATAGCGTAAATAACTGCGCCCGCTTGCCATTGCCTATCTCTAAACGGCTGTTCCGTTACGTCCATGTAGGTGGAATTGATCCTGAAAATAGTGCTGCTATCTTTGCAGTCAGGACTGACCGGTTTTCTGATGGAGAGTCGATGCCTGAGATCCCATTCAGGAATTGGTTGGCCTGCTTTATATGGAAGAATGCGTTCATCCATCTTTATGCTCCGAAGCATCGCGATTCATTAGTTTTGGCGGTCGATCTTCGGCCCAAAGCAAGGCATTCACCGCGGGGTCAGCTTCGCCTTTCCAATCTTTGATTTCCATTTTCGGATCGTCAGGATAATCGCCTCGCTGCCTGGAAAGTACGGTGTCGCCCCAGCCAATTGGAGTATTCCCGCGGGGCTCATCGTAGGGGTCGTCAGGTTCAATGACGCTGACGTCCATGACTGCTTGCGGCCAGACAGGATCACGGCAAGTCCAGAGCGCTAGCAAGCGGTAGCCGGTCATGAGCAGGATGTACGGCATCATCGCGATGCGGTAGCGAACACTCGCCTGCATGCCCAAGTCGTACAGACAAAAGAGGAAGCTTTCTCGCATGTTCTCGCGCTCGCTAAAAAACAATGGCGGCTTAGGTAATTCTCCCGGCCCGTGGTTCATGTACCAGCACCAGTAATTCCATTGAGATAGCAGTCCTTGCAGGTTCTCGTCTTCCTCCCATTTCCGGCCGATGGCAAAAGCGCGAATGACGTTACCATTTTGATCGACCTCGTAGTGTCGAATATGGTAGGTGTGCCTGTTGTTTGCAGATCCTCTGTGGATACAGAAAATGGATCTTTTGTCCCATGGAATTTCCCAGGTGATATCGCCCTGGCCTGTTTGGGATAAGAAGCGACGACGGCGGATGGTGTAGATCTTTTTCTCTTTGCGATTAAAACGGATAGGCCGACGTTTCAATGCAAAGAATTCGTCCCTGCCGTACTTGACTGCTATATATGTGAACGTCGATGTCGCAATAAGCACGATGAGGATAGATGCAAAGGGAATGCCCTCAAGCGAGTTGTAATTGTGTTCTATGACATCTAATGAAAGAAAGACAAATGCAAGGAAGCCCAAACAGGCAAAGATTACGCCGCCTCCTATCCATTGGCGGCTCATATAAGGTTGATCCGATACGTCCATGAAGGTGGAATTGATTCGGAAAATCGTGGCGGTGTCTTTGCACTCAGAACTGACAGGCTCATTGATGCTCAAGCGATGTTGCCAATCCCATTCTGGAATGGGATGACCTGCTTTGAAATGAAATATGCGTTCGTCCATATTGATTTCCTATTGCCTTGGGGGCTGGTCTTCGTCCCAAAGTAATGCATTCAAGGCAGGATTTTTCTCGCCTGACCAATTTGGAACATCGCATTTTGGGTCATCTGGGTATTTGTCGCGATCAAGCGCGTGCACTGTTTGCGCCCAGCCGACAGGCGTGCCGGGACTTGGTTCATCGTAAAGGGCATCTGGCGATATTGCGCTGACTCGCTCAATAGACAGCGGCCAGATTGGATCGCGGCAGGTCCACAGTGCGATCAGACGATGAGCGGTCATGAGTAGAATGAACGGCATCATCGAGATGCGATAGGCTGCGCTCGCACGCAGTCCGACAAAGTAAAGACAAAACAGGAAGCTCTCCAGTATGTTTTCCCGTTCACTGAAGAATAGCGGTGGTTTGGGTAATTTTTCTGGCCCATGATTCATGAACCAGCACCAGTAATTCCATTGAGATAGCAGGCCCTGTAGATTTTCTTTTTCCTCCCATTTTCTGCCGATCGAAAATGCGCGGATAACGTTATTGTTTTCATCCACTTCGTAATGGCGGATGTGATAGTAGGGGCTGTGATGGGAATACCCTTTGTGAATGCAAAAGATTGCCTTCTCATTCCATGGAACTTCCCATGTGATATCACCCTGACCTGGTTTGGCAAAGAACCTGCGGCGACGGATCGCGTAGATTTTTTTCTCTTTACGGTTGAAGCGAATCGGGCGACGGTTTAGTGAGAAAAATTCGTCTCGGCCGTATTTGAAAGCCTTATGCCAAAAGCTGAGGATTGATGCGACACCTATGAAATAGATAAAAAATGTCGGGACATCCATTGTTAGTGAAGGCAGCAATGTGAGCTTCAGCAAGCCTGCCAATAGTATTCCCGATATGAGGACTGAGAGCAGAACCCCCGTCGCTTGCCATTGCCGATCCTTAAAGGGTTGATCTGTTACATCCATGTAGGTGGAGTTGATCCGGAAAATAGTGCCGGTGTCTTTGCACTCAGGGCTGACTGGCTTATCGATAGGTAGTCGATGTCTTAGGTTCCATTCTGGAATGGGTCGACCTATTTCGAGTGGAAATATGCGTTCATCCATTGTTAGGCTCCCATTGCGTCATGATATCCCTTCAATTGGGCATTGAAGGAGACGTACTTCTCCCCGACTGAAAACTCGCAGCGTGATAACCATGTTTTAAGTTGGCTGTTATTAACAAGTGCTATGGCGATGCCAATACCGATGGAGAGCAAGAGTAACGGCCAGAAAAGGGTGCCCAGCGAAAAAAATCCTGCCGCTGCTATTCGTGCGGCCAGAACTCCATTCGAAAAATACAGGCCGGCTAAGACTTTATTTCCTTCCCTATAGGCTTTAGGCGTGTTGATGAAGATGTCATAGCTCGCAGCACCAATGCCAGCAAGCGCACCGACTAACCGAGCTTGCAAAGCAAGCCGCTTTACACGTTCTACGTCCATAGACCATTGACGTCGAATAAATGCAGCTAGAGGATGTTCCACGGATTTTTCCACAGTGACCGCAACCGTCTCGACGATGGTCGCGCCTAAGCTGAGGATCGCCACGGTAGCCTTGACTGTTGTTTCCTCCTCGTTGAACTGGTCATTGTTGGCGAGGTCCTTCATGGCAAAATTCAGTGCCGCCAACTGTATAAGGATGGTTACTATGCCTAGCCTGAATTCCGGTGGTGACGATGAACCCAACCATCTCCGCGCCACCGCAACGCCCGGAATACCGATGCCCTTAATGCTTCCCGGCGCGATGCGTCCCTCCCTCTCCAGCTTGGCGATGTCTAGCTCGTAAATGTCGATACTAGGGTTTGCTTTCGCGTAGTTCACTGCGCGACGAGCTTCCGTACGGGCATCGGCCCTGGTTTGCTGCCGCTGGCTGTCAAGTTTGACGCCCTGCTCTTTTGCTTGAGCGATAGCCCATTTCGCCAAGTCGAAGCGTGTCATTTTTTCGACCCTGACTTTGCCGTCAGCCAGGAGGTACAGATAAGCCTTAGCCAGTACGTTATGGCTGGTTTCGGAAAGGGATTTGCCAATGACATTGGCCGTGGTCAGTGCGAGCCGATCAATCAACTGTTCCTTCTGCATCGGATCCTGAAGCCGGGCGAGTGCCCCTTTGTAGATGTTGAGAACGTTCTCGAACTGAAGGTCACTACCCTTGAGATGCGGTTCCGTCGCAGCGATGATGTCGGCCTGGTTGTAAAGCAATGAACGGCCGTACAGGTTGCGTGGACTTTTCAGATCCCCGTCCGAGATCCAGCTGGTGAGCTGGTCGATGCAAGGCTGGGTGCAGACAGCATGGCCGATGCATTGCGATACCGATTCGTTGTAGGCATAGCCGCTGCGGATATCGGCATCGTCGTGGACAGCCTCCATCCAGTTCGCCAGTTGCTCGCTCCTGAGCCAGCCGACATGGGTCATCACCAGCTGAAGGTAGCGTGGTTCGAATTCCTTGAGCGCGGCTTCATAGACGGCAGGGAAAGCCTTTAGCTTCTTCTCGTCCAGGGTCGGCTTGCCATTGTCATGAGTCAGATCATGCCAGGCCTCGTCTGCGGCGGCCTCTTGCCGAGCGGCCTTGTCGATGCCGTACTTCCTTCTTTTCTCTTGTTGCTTCTTCTCGTAGCGCTCAAGCCCACCCGCCTTGAAGACGGCCATCCACCCCTTCAAGCCGGTGTAGAGATTGCCATCGGGATGGTGCTTGCTCACCTCGTTGATCGTGTCGTCGAGGTTCACGTCGTCACGGGCTTCACGACGTACGTGTTGTTCCGTCATGGTCAGGATGTCGGCGATGACCTTGGATTGATGCACCTTTTCATCGAAGCCTGCCTGCACGCCCGGTACGGTCAGCTCGCTGAAGTCGTTGGTCATGCCGACCGGGTCGTTGAGGGCGGCGATGTAGCCTTTGAAGTGCGGTTCCTGTTGCGCCATGATGGCACTGAAGCGCGCCTTGGTAGCGTACTTCCGGCTTTCGAATTCGACGGAGGTATTACTGAAGGAAAAGGCCTTCTTCATGGCCTCCGGATTGGCAGCGAAATGCGAGACCTTCTCCGCGCAGGCGCTGAATTCGCCGGTATGCACTGCACTGCCCGCCAGCAGGGCGGGGATGGCTATGCAGCGCATGTGTTTCTTGCGCCAGCTTGCATCGCTGACTTTCTTGATCAGGGTCCTGGTCCACTGCACATTGGACCAGCCTATCCAGAAGTTACCTGCGGGGTCGGCATCGGTGTGCTCGATGTCGACGCAATAGGCGCGTACGACTTCGCCGACTTCGGTGCAGGTAGGCAAAATCGTCGAGGGATGGGGCGCATTGTATTCCAGGGGGTAGTTCCACAGATGCCCGCTGGGCAGGACGATATAGGCCTTGAGCCGCTGGCGTCGCTCGTCATAGGTATAGAGATAGCCGGGGCGCAGCGCACGCAGGGTGTACTTGGCGGCGCCTGCGGCCTGGGGTGCGTCTTCGATCCGGAAATTGCCGGATAGCCCCGGTACGCCGTCCGCGCCATATGGACTGGCGACGGCGTAGCGGACCAGGTAGATCAGCAGGCCTTTCTTGTGGCAGAAATTACAGTTGGTCATCGTGCTGCTCCTCTGGATGGGGACATGAGACGGTGGAGCTCTTCCATCTGCTGGTAATCGACATGGTCGAGCCGGGCGAGGAGGGCGCTCCAGTTGGTTGCGCCGCTGGACAGTGCGGTCCATGCGTCGCTCAGTTTTGAATGCTGAAGAAATGCGCTTTCGTAGCGAACGCAATGGATGGCGTAGGCGATCAGGTCATCTGGCGCGGAAAGATTGAGCCGCTGCCAGCCTCGACCGAGTGCGAGTTCGCCACGTCGCTGGTGTTGCAGGATTTCCTGCGGCGTGAAGGCGGCGGGTGGCTTGTCGAGATTGCGCAGTACGCGTTCCAGCAGATGGGCGTGGGCCAGGCTGCTCCACTGGTTACTACTGGGCCAGGCGGGCCGGATTCCTTCCAGGGCGTCCACTTCCCGTCCCGGGCCGGGCATGCTCCACCAATGGCCGCACCAGGCGAAGCACCACTGCGTGACCGGACCCAGCAAGGCGTCGCGTTGCTCGGGGGAGAACAGGTGCATGGACAAGGAAAAGACGCGAGGATCGAAGTAGCGCCAATAGATGGGTTCCCCTTCCGGGCCGGGGCCGATCAGGAAGCGGGCGATGGCACGCGCCAGCCTGTCGATGTCTGCTTCGGTTTCAAGCCAGGCGCACAGGGTGGGCGGATGTGCTGCCTCCGGCTCCTGGCGCAGGGCAGTGGTGACGGTTTCCTGCTGTTCCGGCGTGAGCGCGGCCATGTCGATGAGGCGCGGCGTCAGTTCTTCCGCATCCTTGAGTATCGGCGTGTCGCACACATGCGCGGGAAGCGACTTCAAGATCGGGTGATAGCCGGCACTGGATGGCTCGACCAGCACGTAGCCGGTGGTGATTACATCACCGGGAAGCGAGACGGCTTGCATGGGATCTCCGTATGGATCAGGACAAGGGGACGCTGGCGTCGCCCGCCTGCGCGGCGCCGTTGTTCCGGGTTGAGCAGAGGCGTGCGCCGGGGAATTCGGCGGGCTTTTCCTGCGGGCCGAAGGTCTGGTGGTCTTCGGCGTGGATGTGATGCACGCCCTTCGTGAAGCCGGTGATGCCCTCGGCGATCACCAGTTCGCTGCCGCCACCGTTGAGGCGGATACCCTTCTTGGCTCTGAGGTTGATCCAGTCGCGGGTGCTGATGATGTCCACTACCTTCTGCGCGAGGATTTCCATGCTGTCGTTCTGTGCCTGGATTTGCACCCGTCCGCTGGCGGCGATGAGTTTCAGGCCCATGCGGTAGGCCAGCAGCGAGATCTTTTCTGCGGCACTGGCAAAGAAGGACTTGCCGGCCGCCAGCGAGACATGGCTGCCGGCGGTCACGGCGGCGTGCTCGGCGCTGGCCAGATGGGTGGAGGCGCCGGAACTGGCTTCGATGCCGCTGGGGCTGGCCAGCAACAGATGCGGTTCGCTCAATTCGGCAGGGCGGCCATCCTCGCTGCTGCTGCCCTGGATGGCGTCGTTCTGCGCCTGGAGGGCGGCGGCAACTTGCTGCTGGTCGCCGTCCTTGTCCTGGGCCTGGTGTTCCTGGGCCAGCCGGGAGAGGCTGTCCACGGTGCTGCGCGCCTGCGTCAACCGGGTCACGGTCTCGCCCAGGCCGGTCACATGTCCATGCGCCTTGGGTCGTGCCTCGCTGGTGAGCAGCAGTCCCTGGGCGGCGCGGATGACGCCGTGCGCGTCGGAACGTAGCTCGAATCCCTGGCCGCGGGCGTCCCGGCGTCCCTCCTGTTGTTCGATGCGGGTGATGTGGCCCAGGGAGAGTTGGCTGTCGAAGGCGTCACTGCGCATCTGTGTCTGGATGGCCCCGTGCGTGTCATCGAAGAGCAGGTGACCGGAGCGGCCCACCGGGGTATTGCCCTGCCTGGGCGTGAGCTCACGGCTGCGCATGCCGGACAGGGCCACCTGCGAGGGTAGGGCCCAGGGTGGCATGTTGATCTGGTTGACCACCGAACCGGTGATGATGGGCCGATCCGGATCGCCACCCAGCCATTGCACGATCACCAGCTGCCCGATGCGCGGCACGGCGATGCATCCCTGTGTGCCGCCGGTCCAATGACTGGCCACCCTGATCCAGGCCGAACTGCCGGCGTCGTTCTTGCCGATCCGGTCCCAGTGGAATTGCACCCGCACCCGGCCATATTCGTCGACGAAGTGATTTTCGCCGGAGGGGCCGACCACGGTGGCCGTCTGGATGCCGTTGAGCAGGGTTGGCTGGCTGTGGTGACCCCGGCCTGGGCGCCAGGGGATGCGTCGGCGCAGGCAGGTGATCCGGTTGGTGTAGATGGGAGGCGCGTCGGCGCCCTGCAGATAATTGTTGGTGGCGCTGTGCTCGACGCTGATGACCAGGAACTTCTGGTCTTCGTCACGACTTCTCCTGTCGCGCTTCCTTGAGCCCTGCTCTGAGAAATGGCCGGTCATGCGGAAGGTACGCCCCGGCTGCAGATAACGGCAATTGCCGGCGCCCTCGAAGATCTTGGCCTGGGCTTCGAATTCTTCTATCCGGATGCGGCTTTTCCGGTCGCCCTCTTCCCGACTGCCAAAACCATAGGCGCCTGTGTATTCGTAATGTTCCACCGGCAGGGCCGAACCCTGCTTGTTCAGCGTCGGTACATTGACCGCAAGGGTGCCGGCCATCTTGAAATCGTAGCTGGTGAGGGCAACGCTGGCGGGCTGGAAGCGACGCGCTGCAGACCAGCTGGCAATGCCGTCTTCTTCGATGGCGCCGCCATGGCGCTGGAAGGGGACTTCCTCGTCGCCGTCGATGGGCTGGGCGTAGGTGGAGTCATCCGACAGTATCAGGTGATGGCCCTGGGCGTCGTGCTCATAGTGGTAATGCCATCCGGCGTCTTCCCATCGACGGTGCAGCATATTGCTATCGCTTTCGTCGAACTGGAACATCTGGGTCCGGACCGGATCGGTTTTTCTGCGCTGAAGGTCCCATTTCGCGTGCAGGCGATAGTCACGGAAGATCGTCGCACTCAGGTCTTCCAGCGAAAGACGGTGGAAGATGCGGTTGTTCTTGCGTGATTTCAGGAAGGCCAGCCAGGGGACCAGCCGGGCTTCATAGAAGACGATGCCACCATCGCTACGCACGAGAGTGAAGCGATCGACATAGCCGGTGAAGTAGCGCTGCGTGCCATCGGCGCGGGTCAGGGCTGCGCACAGCAGCTTGCCCATCATGGTTTTGAGCTCGATGCCGGCATCGTTGCTCAGCAGTTCCAGCGAGTAGCAAAAGTCGCGGCTCAAGGCCTCGCTGGCCTCCAGCCGATTGATCAGCAATTCGGCGTCGGGGCCGTCCTCATGGACGAAGGAGAGTTGCAGGATGCGGTTGTGCTGGCGCTGGCGGGTCAGCATTTCCCAGCGCTTGGGGTCTCGTTGCATGCGGGTCTTTCTGCGGGAAGGGGTGGTTTCCCGGAGAAAGCGGATGCGCTACTAGCAGGCCAGATCGGGAAAGCGCAGATGGTTGCATGGCGCTAGCACGAAGTCTGTTGAAATGCTTCGAGAAATGAGGTGTTTTCGCCGCTGGCGATGATGTGGAAAAGGCTGACCGGAGAGGGCGTTCAGTGACGGTCAGCGGTGTAACTTCGTGCTGCCTTTTCGGATATCAGGTCCGGGAGAATCGGCTGAATTCCTCGGCCAGACTGGCGTAGAGACGCCGATACTGTGCCAGCCTGCGCATCAGCTGTTCCTGCCTTTCGGAGTCGGGACGATAGGTCTCCAGGATCTCCGGCGCCACGCAGACTTTCGCCACCTCCTCCCCCCTATGCGCCAGGCGCCCCAAGCGCGCTGCCCCCAGTGCTGCGCCGACTTCCGCCCCCGCATGTCGCCGCAAGGGAATCCCCAGCGCCGTGGCACACAACTCCCCCCAGAACGCACTGCGCGATCCGCCGCCGACGAGGGCGGCGCTCTGCAGCACGGTACCCGCCGACTGCAGCGCTGCATACCCGTCCGCCATGGCAAAGGCCACACCCTCCATCACGGCATAGGCCAGGTGGGCGGCGTCGTGCGCCGGTGTCATGCCGAACAGCACCCCCTTGGCGCTGGCATCGTTGTGCGGGGTACGCTCGCCGTTGAGATAGGGCAGGAAGATCGGCGCCTGGGCCTGTTGCGTCGCGCTCAGGTGTTCGGCGCCGGCCACCAGTTCGGCCACCTCGCGACCGACCACGCCGGACAGCCAATGCAGGCTGGCAGCGGCTGACAGGATCACGCTCATCTGGTGCCATTGCCCGGGCAGGCAGTGGCAGAAGGCATGCACGCCCTGTTGCGGGTTGGGGGCGTGCCGTGCGGTGGCGGCAAACAGCACGCCCGAGCTACCCAGCGAGAGGAAGGCGTCGCCGGCCTGGATCACGCCGATACCCACGGCGCTGGCGGCATTGTCACCGGCGCCGCCGGCCACCACCACCGGGCCGTCGATGCCCCATTCGCGGCGCAATTCCTCGCGTAGCTGGCCGGCCACGGCGCTGCCTTCCACCAGGCGCGGCATGTGGCTGCGGTCCAGTCCGGTGGCGGCGAGCATGCGCTCGGACCAGTCGCGTCGCGCCACGTCCAGCCAGAGCGTGCCGGCCGCGTCCGACATCTCGGAGACGAATTCGCCGGTCAGCTTCCAGCCCAGGTAATCCTTGGGCAGCAAGACCTTGTCGATGGCACGGTAGACCGCCGGTTCGTACTTCGACAGCCACAGCAGCTTGGGCGCGGTAAAGCCGGGCATGGCGCGATTGCCGGTGATGAGGGCGGCATCCGGCACCAGCGCTTCCAGCTCCACACACTCGGCGTGGGCGCGCATGTCGTTCCACAGGATGGCCGGGCGCAGGACGTTGCCGTTGCGGTCCAGCAGGGTGGCGCCATGCATCTGGCCGGAGATGCCGATGCCGCGCAGCGCCGAGAAGGCCTGCGGGGCCTCGGTGCGCAGCGCGGCGATGGCGTCCTGCGTGGCGTTCCACCACGATTGCGGCGCCTGTTCTGACCACAGCGGGTGCGGGTTGTCCACGCGCAGCCTGGCGCCGGTGGTGGCGATGACGCGGGAGTCGTCGTCGGTGAGGACGAGCTTCACTTCGGAAGTGCCGAGGTCGATGCCCAGATAGCTCAAATCAATTTCCTTTGCTTGCGGAGTAGGGGTCAGGCCACTGCCCGGACGTCGTCATTGAGCCGGTGCAGCGAGCGGAAGCGCGAGGGTGGCATGCCCTTGCAGGCCAGGAACTGGCGATTGAAATTGGACAGGTTGTTGAAGCCCACCCGGTAGCACACCTCGGTCACGCTCAGTTCGGTGCACATCAGCAGTTCGCAGGCTTCGTTCAGGCGCAGGCCATTCTGGTACTGGATGAAGGTGCAGCCTGTATGGCGCTTGAAGAAGCGGGTAAAACTGCTCACGCTCATGCCGGCCAGGTCGGCCACATCTGTCTCGCGCAGGTTGCCACCCAGATTCTGGCGGATATAAGACAACACCTGGTTGATGGTGGATGACATGTGGCGCTGGGCATTGAGGTCGTAACCCGGACCGGCCAGCGGCCTGCGCTCTGGGCAGGACGCCAGTTGTTCCAGCACCGACATCATCAGCACCACGCGCCGCGCACCACCGGCCTGTGCCAGTTCCTGCATCAGCGGCGTGATCGATATCCCCAACGCATCGGGAAACTGCAGACCACGCGCTGCGCCATCGAGCAGTTCCTGCAAGGGGGCCAGTTCGGGAATGGCGCCCACCATGCGCTCCACGAAGGGGCGCGAGAACTGCAGTACCAGGTCGCGCCCGGCCAGGTGCTGATCCTGCCCCAGGTTGCTGACCCAGTTGTGCGGCAGGTTGGGGCCGGTCAGCACCAGGTTGCCTGGGCCGAAGTCGTCGATGCAGTCACCCACGAAGAACTTGCCGCTGGAGGCGGTAATGACGTGGATTTCATATTCGGGATGGAAGTGCCATTTGGCCACCGTGTGCGGGTAGTCATGCACCCACGCCCTGAACGATTCGTCCTGGCGGGTATGCACCAGTTCCAGATCCGGACTCATGCTTGGTCTCCTTGCCATGCGGGCCGTCGTCATGCCAGGGGGCCGGCAGGGCGCCCGCGGGCAGCGACAGGTTCTCTCCGCTTGCTACATCGAACACATGCAGGTCATGCTGATCGAAGGCCAGTGTCAGCGGCGCGCCCGTTTGCGGCAGGCGCTCGGCAGGGACCAGTGCGGTCAGCGTCTCTTCGCCGCAGCGGGTGGTCAGCAGTGCGTCGGCACCGAGAATCTCGACCAGTTCCACGCTGACCGGGCAGGTCAGGCTGGCGGCTGTGTCCCGCTGGCCGGCAATGCGGACGTAGTCGGGACGTATCGCCAACTTTACCGCCATTCCATGGCGCAGGCGTGAAAACCTTTCACCTTTGAGTGTCCAGCGCTGACGGGCTGTGTCGATGACCACGTCCTGATCTTGTCTCTGCACCACGCCCGAGAGGAAGTTCATCGCCGGAGTGCCGATGAAGCCGGCCGCAAACAGGTTGCGCGGGTAGCGGTAGAGCTCGGCCGGGCTGCCGGCCTGGACGATGCGGCCCTCCTGCATCAGGACCACGCGATCGGCCAGGGTCATCGCCTCCAGCTGGTCGTGGGTGACGTAGACGGTAGTGGTGCGCAGGCGCTGGTGCAGGCGCTTGATGTCGCCGCGCAACTGGGCACGCAGCTTGGCATCCAGGTTCGACAGCGGTTCGTCGAACAGGAACACCGAGGGCGTCTTGATGATGGCGCGGGCAATCGCGGCGCGCTGCTGCTGGCCGCCGGACATGGCGCGCGGCTTGCGCTCCAACAGGGTGTCCAGGTTCAGCATGGCGGCCACCTCGCGCACCCGGCGGTCGATCTCGGCGGCCGGTCGCTTGAGCCGCCGCAGGCCGAAGGCGATGTTGTCGTAGACATTCATGTGCGGGTAGAGCGCATAGTTCTGAAATACCATGGCCACGTTGCGATCCCGCGCCGGCAGCGCGTTGACTTCCTGGCCGCCGATAGCGAGGGTGCCGCCGGAGATGTCTTCCAGGCCGGCGATCATGCGCAGCATGGTGGATTTGCCGCAGCCGGAAGGGCCCAGCAGGACCACGAATTCACCGTCGCCGATGTGCAGGTCCAGTGGATGTAGCACCGGCGGGCCACCGGCATAGTGCTTGGCCAGTCCCTGGCAGTGGATGTCAGCCATGGTCAGCCTTCCATCTCGATCTGGATCTTGACGTCCTGAGGACGTCCGCTGGCGGCTTCCTCGAAGGCGCGGATGCTTTGCGAGAAGGGGAATTTGCGTGAAATGAAAGGCTTCACATCGATCATGCCGGAGCTGATCAATGCCAGCGCCCTGGGGAAGATATTGGCATAGCGGAAGACCGATTCCAGCCGCACTTCCTTGGTCTGCATGGCCACCACGTCCAGCGCCACCGGTTCCGGCGGCATGCCCACCAGCACCGCGCAGCCGCCCGGGCAGACCAGGTCCATCAGGCTCTGGTAGACGCCGCCATGGCCGGAGGCTTCGAACACCACATCGGCGCCCCAGTCGCCGGTGAGCTGGCGCACTACGTCCACCAGCGAATGTTGCGACACATCGACCGTGGTGACGGCGCGGTTGCCGGCGAAGTGCGCCAGTTTCTCCGCCACCACGTCGGCCAGGATCACCCGTGCCGCGCCGCCGGCCAGGGCAGCCAGGGCTGTCATCGCACCGATGGTGCCGGCGCCGATCACCACTGCCGTGTCGCCCGGTTTCATGCGCGCCTTGGTGGCGGCTTGCAGGCCGATGGAGAGCGGCTCGACGATGGCGCCCTCGGCGAAGCTGACATTGTCCGGCAGGCGATAGGTGAAGGCGGCGGGATGCACCACGCTACCGGTCAGGCAGCCATGGATCGGCGGCGTGGCCCAGAAGCGTACCGCCGGGTCGAGGTTGTATAGGCCGCGCAGCGTGGCCGGCGAATCCAGGCGCGGGATGCCCGGCTCCATGCAGACGCGGTCGCCCACCTTCAAATGGGTGACCTCGGCCCCGACCTCGGCTACCGTGCCGGAGGCTTCATGGCCCAGGACCATCGGCGCTTCTACCTTGAAGGGGCCGATGCTGCCGTGGGTGTAGTAATGCAGGTCGCTGCCGCAGATGCCCACGGTATGGATGCGGATGCGTACATCCTGCGGTCCCACCTGTTGCGGCAGGTCGATTTCGCGCAGCTTCAGTTCGAGGGTGGCTTCGAGTACGAGGGCTTGCATGGGGTCTCCTATTTTGCTTTGAGCATGGAATTCAACAGCCGGCTCAATACGCCGACGAAGATCAGGGGCGGTAGCGCCAGCAGCACGGTAGAGGCATTGATCACGCCCCATGGCACTTCCTGGCCCATCGAGGTAAAGGCCGAGGCCACCACCGGCAAGGTGGCGCTGGCCGACGAGGTCAGGGCCAGGGCGATCATCAGCTCGTTCCAGACCAGCACGAAGCTGAAGATGATTCCGCCCAGCAGGGTGCCGGCGCAATTGGGCAGGGCGATCTTCCAGAACACCGCATAGGGGCCGTAGCCGTCGAGGGTGGCGGCTTCCTCGATCTCGCGCGGCATGCGCTGGAACACCGGGATCGACAGCCAGGTGATGGTCGAGAGCGTGGTCAGCAGATAGGTCACGATCATCGAGAAGCGCGTGTCGTACAGACCCAGGTCGACCCAGATCGCAATGAGCGGGATGGCCACCGCCACTGGCGGCAGGAAGCGCAGCGACAGCAGGAAGAACTGGATATCGCGCTTGCCCGGCACGTGATAGCGGGCAATCACATAGGCTGCCGGTACGCCCATGAGCGTGCCCAGCAGTACCGCGCTGCCGACGATGACGGCGCTGTTGGTGAGACCAGTCAACACTTCCGGGCTGCCGATGACCTGCCGGTAATTCTCCAGCGTGGGCGTAAAGAGGAAGCGCGGCGTGGGCGTGACGATGTCCAGCAGCGTCTTGAGCGAATTGAGCAGCGCCCACAGCAGCGGGAACAGCGCCACCAGCACCAGCAGGATACCCACGCCCCAGACGGCGCAGCGTGCGATCAGTCTTCCCATTTGCTCACCCGCTTCCAGATCAGGGTAAAGATCAGCGTGGTCGCCACCATCATCAGTACCGCCATGGTGGAGGCATACGAGACCTTGCCGGATAGCCCGATCCCCTGGGCATAGGCATACATGTCCAGCGTCTCGGTGGTGACGCCGGGGCCGCCCTTGGTCATCACGTAGATCAGGTCGAAGGAACGCAGCGACTCCACCATCTTGATGAAGACCAGGCTCATCAGTGGGGCCTTCAGCATCGGCACGGCAATGTAGGCATACACCTGCCAGGTGCGGGCATAGTCCAACCTGGCCGCTTCCAGTGGTTCTGGGGGGAGCGTTTCCAGCAGCTTCAACACGATCACGGCGAAGAACAGGCCCCATTGCCAGATATCGACCAGCGCCACCGCGTACAGCGCCATCACCGGGTCGGACAGGAAGGCCGTGTCATGGATGCCCACCAGCCCCAGCACCCAGCCAAGGATGCCGGTCAGCGGCGAATACATGAATTTCCAGATAAAGGCCGCCGACACCCGGGGCAGCAGTACCGGCGTGATCAGCAGCACGCACATGGCGTGCCGCCACTTGCCGTGGACGTTTTCGAAGAGATAGATGGCGATGAGCACACCCGCCACCACGGCGCCGACCACGGTCACCACTTCCCAGATCGCCGAGACTTCGATGGCATTGAGGAAGCGCCGGTCCGACAGCAGTCTTTCCACATTGCGCAGCCAGACATAGTCGCTGTCGGGATAGCGCAGCACGCGGTTCTTCAGGGCCAGGTTGATGGCCGCCACCGTCGGCACCAGGCCTAGCACCAGCATCACCAGCAGCGAGGGTCCCAGGAACAGGTAGGGCAGCGAGGTCTTTCCACGATTGAACATGCAGGACTCCGGAAGCCGCCGCGACCCAGGGATAGGGCCTCGGCGGCGACTTCTTCTAAACGATGCGTAGCGTCGGTGCCACGCCAGTGCATTCCGATTCCTTGGCGACCGTTCGTCCTGAGTAGGCCCGCAGGGCCGTATCGAAGGCGCGCGGTGTCTGCGCCAGTCGTGCCAGTTCAGCAAAGAAGCGCCGACAAGTGCAGGTGCGCCTTCGATACGCGGCCATGCCGCTACTCAGTCCGAACGGTGCTCAGGGTGGGATCGAGGTTTGGCTTGCCGCTATTTGCGCGCATGTTCCATGGCATCCTGCGCATATTGCGCAGCATCGTTGAGCGCGCGAGGAATGTCCTTCTGCGTGCCGGTGAACACTTCCTCCAGCGCCACGCCCAGGTTGTCGCCGATGTCCGGCCATTGCGGGCTGGGCCAGATGGTCAGCTTGGAGACCGGGGTGGTGTCCTTCAGGCCGGCCAGGATCTGCGGCTTGACGTTCTTCTGGAAGTAGTCGCTCTGGATGGTGCTGTTTCGGTTGTAGTCGCTGAAGACCTTTTCGCGCAGGCGGGCCTGTTCCTGCTCCTTGCCGGTGGCGAAGGCGATGAACTTGCCGGCTGCCTGGCGCGTGCATTCATCCTTGGCGCCGACGGCCGAGATGGCCAGGCCGTGGCCATAGGCGGCCGAGGGCAGGGGAGCCGGCGGACGGGCATAGCCGACCTTGTCGGCCACGCTGGACTTGCTGCTGTCTTCCATCCAGTCGGCAAAGGGCGTGGACTCGATCATGAAGGCCACCTTGCCGGAGCGGAAGGCTTCCAGCGCATTGCTCCAGTCGTAGGTGGCCGCGCCCGGTGGCGCGTACTTGAAGAGTTCGGCATAGAGCTGCGTGGCCTTCACTGCCGCTGGCGAATTGAAGGCCGGCTGGTTGTTCTTGTCGGTCCAGCTACCGCCCTGGGCCAGCATGAAAGGCGCCCAGCGCCACACGTTCATGCCCGAGCCGCGCTGGCCGCGTGCCACCCAGCCATAGACATTGGGCGGGGAATGCAGCTTCTTGATGTCGGCCACCAGTTCGTCCAGCGTGCGTGGTACCGGCAGGCCAGCCTTCTCCAGCAGATCGCGGCGATAGAAGAGGAAGTCCGAGCCGCCGATCAGTGGCGCGAAGTAGGCTACATCCTTGTAGCTGGCCACGGCACGGCGGCCGGGCAGGAAGTCGTCATAGTCGGCTTCCTTGGGGAAATACTTCAGCAACGGCACGATCCACCCGGCCGAGGCGAATTCAGCCACGTTGGCCTCATCGACGTAGTAGACCTGATACGAGCCGGCCTTGGTGGAGGCATCCAGGCGCGACTTGGCACGACGGTCGTTCTCGCCGAAGTAGCTGATCTCGACGCGGGTACCGCTGCGCTTCTGGTAATCGGCCAGCGATTTTTCCATCACGGTCAGTCCCAGACTCTTCTGGGCCAGCACCTTCAGTACGGGGACGTTGCAGGACTGCGCCGATACCGACAGCGGCAGCGCAGCACCAAGGACGGCGCACGCAGCGCCCAAGTAGAACCTGTTCACGATTTGTCTCCTGATATTTTTTATCGATCACCTGTCACGTGTCTCGGCGTGCGCGCAACCCGATCGGGGAACATAGCGCAGTGCGAACACAGCCTGTCTGACGGCCAGGCCAAGAGTACGAGCCCAGGGCGCGGCGCTCCACGCCAAAAGCGTGAAGGCCGGTGATACTTTTTGCTCAGGTTTTATGTGCGCTGCAGAATTTTGTATTGCCGCTGGCGCGTTTAGGACGCAGTGGGCGGGGCAGCCACGGCCGGCAGGCTGACCACCACCACCAGACCGGTGCCGATGGCCGGCACTTCCAGCCGTATCGCGCCCTGCGAGGCCTGCACGATCTCGCGCACGATGGCCAGGCCCAGGCCGGAGCCCGGCTGGTCCGGGCGGGCATTGCGATAGAAGCGCTCGAACACGCGCTCGCGCACTTCAGCCGGGATGCCGGGACCATTGTCGGTCACCGTGACGATGAGCTGCTTGCGCCTGTGCTGCAGCCCCACGGTGACCTTGCCGCCCTCCGGGGTGTAGCGCAGGGCATTGTCGATCAGATTCATCAGCATGCCGCCCAACTGGGCTTCGTTGCCGGTGACCATGGCACGCTCCAGGGTGGTCTCCAGGCCGAGGTCGATGTTCTTCTTCAAGGCCAGCCCGGCCAGTTCTTCCAGCACCATTGCCGCCACCGACAGCAGGTCCACCGGGCCGCGCGGGAAGGCGCTGCCGTTGGAGGCTTCGGCCTGCGACAGCAACAGCAGCTTGTTGGTCAGATCGGTCATGCTGCGGCTGCCCTCCTGCAGCGAGGCCAGCACCTGGGCCACCCGCTGCGGATCGTCGAGCTGGCGGGCGAACTGGATCTGCGAGTCGATCACCGCCAGGGGCGTACGCAACTGGTGCGCGGCATCGGCCACAAAGCGCTTCTGCACCGTGACCTGGGCATTGAGGCGGAAGATGTACTGGTTGATCGCCTCCACGATGGGCCGCAGTTCCTGCTGCAGGCCACCAGCCTGCAGGGGCGTGAGCGAATCGGGCTGGCGCGTGGCCAGCGCGTCCTTGAGCGCCAGGATAGGCCGCAATTCCATGGTCAGGCCCAACACCACCAGGCTGATGGCCAACAGCAGCAATACGATCTGGCGTCGCAGCGAGGCGTGCCACTGGTCGTCGATCATCTGCTGGCGCCCCTGCATGGTCTGGCCCACCGAGACCGCCACCATGCGCAGCGTCCCCTCGTCGAACAGGGCGCGGATATAGCTCACCACACGCAGCGGCCGGCCTTCGAAGGTGGTGGTCGTATAGACCGGGTAGAGTGCCGCAAAGTCGGGCTGGGCGGGGAAGTCGGGGCGGCCGGCCAGGAGCGTGTCGTCATCCATCAGCACCTGGTAATAGACCGCATCCTGGGCCGGCGAGGCGAACAGTTCCAGCGCCGCCGGTGGCACCGAGACCACCGGCGCGCCGTCGTTCCAGCCTACCTGGCCGGCCATCATGCGGGCCGAGGCCAGCAGGGCGCGATCCTGCACCAGGGTAGCGCTGGAGACGGCGTTGTCGTAGGCGTCGCTGGTGGACAGGCCCACATAGACCGCCATCGGGATCAGCAGCCACCACAGCAGCCGCAGGCGCAGGCTGTCAATCATCTTTCTGGCGCAGCAGGTAGCCCAGCCCGCGCAGGGTCATGATGGCGGCCGAGGAATGTTCCAGCTTCTTGCGCAGGCGCGAGATATAGATTTCGATGGCGTCCGCGCTGGGTTCTTCGGAAAGGCTGAAGACGCCCTTCATCAACGCCGTCTTGGAGACCGTCTTGCCCTGCTTGAGCATGAGCACTTCCAGCACGTCATGCTCGCGCGCCGGCAGCGCCAGGGTGGTGCCGGCCACCGCGAACTGGCGCGTGTTGCTGTCGTAGACCAGGTCGCCGCAGTGGATTTCGGCGGCCTTGTCGGGGGTCTGGCGGCGCACCAGTACCTTGATGCGGGCCACCAGTTCGCGGATCTCGAAGGGTTTGACCAGGTAGTCGTCGGCCCCGGCGCCCAGGCATTCCACCTTTTCGTCGATGGAGCCGCTGGCGGTGAGGATCATCACCGGCACGCCGTTGTGGCGCTCGCGCAGGCGGCGCAGCACATTCTTGCCATGCATCTTGGGCAGCATCAGGTCCAGCAGCACGACATCGTAGTTCTCGTCGCGCAGCACCTGGTCGGCGATCTCGCCATCGGCGGCGATATCGACCTTGAACTTGTGTTCCTTGAGAATCTGCTCCAGCCAGTGGGCAAGCTGGGGATTGTCTTCGATCAGGAGCAATTTCATGCGGTAGTCTCGTGTTTCTTTGGCATCTTTTTTGTTGCGCTGCAAATAAAAAAGCCGTTTTTTGGAAAGCTGGATGAAGGTTTCGGCTTCTTAGAATAGGCCCGCAGATCAATAAAAAGTGAAGATGGCGACAGACCATCCCACCCATAATCAGGAGGCAATCATAATGCGTCACGCCGTTCGTGTGTTTTCGTCAGCCCGCGCCACCCCTTTGCGCCGTACCCTCATCGCCGCCGGCGTCACCGCCATCACCGCCTGCGCCCTGGCATTGGCCGCGCCGCAGGCCCATGCCGCCGACAAGATCATCATCATGGTTGGCGGCATCAACAAGCTCATCTACCTGCCGCCCAAGCTGGCCGAAAGCCTGGGCTACTTCAAGGAAGCCGGCCTGGACGTGGAACTGCAGTCGCAGCCGGCCGGGGTCGATGCCGAGAACGAGCTGCTGGCCGGCGCCGTGCAGGCCGTGGTCGGCTACTACGACCACTCCATCGACCTGCAGAGCAAGGGCAAGGAAGTCACCTCCATCACCCAGTTGTTGCTGGTGCCGGGCGGCATGGAAATGGTGCGCGCCGACCTGGCCGACAGCGTGCGCAGCATGGCCGACCTCAAGGGCAAGACCCTGGGCGTGACCGGGCTGGGCTCGTCTTCCAGCTTCCTGGCCCAGTACCTGGCCAGCCGTGCCGGCCTGAAGTCGGGTGACTACTCGATGCTGCCGGTTGGCGCCGGCAATACGCTCATCGCCGCCATGAAGCAAAAGCGCGTGGACGTGGCCTGGACCACCGAGCCGACCACTTCCATCCTGCTGTCCACGGGCGCGGCCAAGGTGCTGGTGGACATGAGCAGCGTCGATGGCACCCGCGCCGCACTGGGCGGACTCTATCCGGCTTCCAGCGTCTACGTGCATCGCTCCTGGATGAACAGCCACAAGGCCGAGTCGCAGAAGCTGGCCACCGCCTTCGTCAAGACCCTCAGGTACATCCAGACCCACTCGGCCGAAGAGATCGCCGACAAGATGCCCAAGGATTACTACGGCGGCAACAAGGCCATCTACGTGCAGGCCCTGAAGGCGTCGCTGCCCATGTATTCACCCGATGGCAAGATGCCCGCCGGTGGCCCCGAACAGGTGTTGAAGGTGATGGCCGGCTTCAACCCCAACATCAAGGGCAAGAACATCGACCTGTCCAAGACCTATACCAACGAGTTCGTCGATCAGGTGAAGTAAGGCCTCCCTGCACGCACGCGCCGAACACCCTAGAATCCGCTGCATCCGCTGCATCCGCTGCATCCGCATCCCCCCCGATTCGACCAACAGGAGACATCGTGAACAAGAACATTCGCCAAACCTTGCTATCGCTGGCCGTGGCCGGCGCAACCCTGGCCGCTTTCCCCGGCCAGGCCTCGGCTGCTGCCAAGATCACCATCATGGTGGGCGGCATCAACAAGATGGTCTATCTGCCGGCCAAGCTGGCCGAGCAACTGGGCTACTTCAAGGAAGAGGGCCTGGACGTCGAGCTGCAGTCGCAGCCGGCCGGCGTCGACGCCGAGAACGAACTGCTGGCCGGTGCCGTGCAGGCCGTGGTCGGTTTCTACGACCACTCCATCGACCTGCAGACCAAGGGCAAGGAAATCACCGCCATCACCATCCTGGGCCAGGTGCCGGGTGAGGTGGAGCTGGTCTCCACCAAGGCCGCGCCGCACTTCCAGAGCATGGCCGATGCCAAGGGCAAGACCCTGGGCGTGACCGGGCTGGGCTCGTCCACCAACTTCCTGACCCAGTACCTGGCCTCACCTCCAAGCAGTTCTCGGTGCTGCCGGTGGGCGCGGACAATACCTTCATCGCCGCCATGAAACAGGGTCGCATCGATGCCGGCATGACCACCGAGCCGACCGCCTCGCAATTGCTGAAGACGGGTGATGCCCAGGTGCTGATCGACATGCGTACCGTGGAAGGCACGGTCAAGGCACTGGGCGGCCTGTATCCGGCGTCCAGCGTCTATGTGCAGCGCAGCTGGCTCAACAGCCACAAGGACGATGCGCAGAAACTGGCGCGTGCCTTCGTCAAGACGCTCAAGTTCATCAACACCCACAGCGCCGAACAGATCGCCGACAAGATGCCCAAGGACTACTACGGCAACAACAAGCCGCTGTACGTGCAGGCCTTGAGCAACTCGCTGCCCATGTATTCGCAGGACGGCAAGATGCCCAAGGGCGGGCCGGAAACCGTACTGGCCGTGCTCTCGGGATTCAATCCCAACGTCAAGGGCAAGCATGTGGACCTGTCCAAGACCTACACGGATGAATTCGTCGACACCGTGAAATAGGACCAGCGTCCGATAGCCCCGGGACCGGCGTCGCCACCGGTCCCGCTTTCCGAACCATGCTTGACGCCATGATGCGAAATATCGCGTCAGGGCGGTACTCAACCTCCAGCCCCGAAAGAGCCATCCGATGAATGCGATCAACCAGCACGCCTTCACTCCCGCCGGCAACGCCGCCCAGGAAACGCCAGCCATCGAATTGCGCAACGTGACCTGCCGCTTCATCACTGCCGACGGCAAGGCCACCGTGGCCCTGCGCGATTTTTCGATGAGCGTGGCCCGGGGCGAATTCGTGGCCGTGGTCGGCCCCACCGGCTGCGGCAAGTCGACCACACTGTCGCTGATCACGGGACTGCTGAAGCCCACCATGGGCGAGGTACGCGTGATGGGGCAGCCGGTCAACGGCATCGATCCGCGCATCGGCTTCGTGTTCCAGAACGATGCCGTCTTCCCCTGGCGCAGCGTGCGCGACAACGTCGCCGCCGGCCCCATGTTCCGTGGACAGTCCAAGGCCCAGGCGCATGCGCTGGCCGATGAATGGATACGCCGCGTAGGCCTGGACAAGTTCGGCGACCACTATCCGCACCAGCTCTCCGGCGGCATGCGCAAGCGCGTGGCGCTGGCCCAGACCTTCATCAACAGCCCCGAAATCCTGCTGATGGACGAACCCTTCTCGGCCCTGGACATGCAGACCCGCACCCTGATGCAGGATGAGCTGCTGCGCCTGTGGTCGGCCCATTCCGGCTCGGTGGTGTTCGTCACCCACGACCTGGAGGAAGCCATCGCCCTGGCCGACAAGGTCTATGTGCTGACCGCCCGCCCGGCGACCCTGAAGAGCGTCTATCCCATCGACCTGCCGCGTCCGCGTGTGATGGAAGAGGTGCGCTACGAGCAGCGCTTCATCGACATTTCGCGCCGCATCTGGGCCGATCTGCGCGAGGAAGTCCATATCGCCTGAGGGATCAGGCATCTGGCACCAGGTAGCCACCAGCGACCTTTCCCGACAACGAATCTGAATAACGAAATCCGACAACAGGTGAGCAACATGACACAAGCACAAGCAAGCCACTCCGCCGCGACGATGGACATCGCCGCCGTCGAAGCCGAGGCGCAGCGCAAGATTCGCGGCCGCCGCAACCTGGTCATCGGCCTGCGTATCGCCATCCTGGTGATCGTGCTGGGCGGCTGGGAAGTCTGCGCCCGCATCGGCTGGATCGATCCCTTCTTCTTTTCCCAGCCTTCGCTGATCGTGATCCAGATCTATGACTGGATGGTGGAAGGCACGTCCCAGGGCTCGCTCTGGACCCAGGTACTGGTCACGCTGGAAGAAACGGTGCTGGGTTTCTTGATCGGCTCGGTGGCCGGCGTCATTGCCGGCATCGTGCTCGGTCGCAACAAGCTGCTCTCGGATGTGTTCAGCCTCTACATCCAGATCGCCAACTCGATTCCGCGCGTGGTGCTGGGTTCCATCTTCGTCATCGCCTTCGGCCTGGGCATGGCCTCCAAGGTGGCGCTGGCGGTGGTGATGGTGTTCTTCGTGGTGTTCGCCAACGCCTTCCAGGGCGTGCGCGAGGCGGACCGCTACATGATCGCCAATGCCCAGATCCTGGGCGCCTCGCGCCGCCAGGTGACCATGGCGGTGGTGGTGCCCTCGGCGCTGTCGTGGATCCTGGCCAGCCTGCATGTGAGCTTCGGCTTTGCGCTGGTGGGTGCGGTGGTGGGGGAGTTCCTGGGTTCCAAGCAGGGCATCGGCCTGTTGATTTCCACCGCCCAGGGCGCCTTCAATGCCAGCGGCGTATTCGCGGCCATGATCGTGCTGGCGGTGGTGGCGCTGGCGGCGGACTGGTTGTTGCACGCGCTGGAAAGGCGCCTGCTGAAGTGGCGTCCGCAGGCCTTCTGATGGGCCGGCCACAAAAGTCTTAGAATGATGAAGTGATGCGGGGACACGGTTTCGTGTCCCCGCCGCTTTTTGTCATTGCATTGTCCGTCGTCCGTCGTGTTGCCTTATTCTTTAGAGCCGCCTTCCGCCATGTCCGCCGACCAGCCGCAACGCCTGAGCGAGTCTCCCGCCGCTTCTTCCCTGAGCGATCCCCGCAGTGATCCCCGCAGTGATCCGATCACCCAGCGCGCCTTGCTGTGGATCGTCGCCTCCGGCTTCTTCATGCAGACGCTGGACACCACCATCGTCAACACGGCCTTGCCGGCCATGGCGCGCAGCCTGGGCGAACCGGTCCTGAACATGCACCCGGTGGTGGTGGCCTATACCCTGACAATGGCCTCGCTCACGCCAGCCTCGGGCTGGCTGGCCGACCGCTTCGGCACGCGCCGCATGTACTTCGCAGCGATCCTGCTGTTCGTGATCGGTTCCGTCCTGTGCGCCATGGCACCCACTTTGCCGATGCTGCTGGCGGCGCGGGTGGTGCAGGGGTTGGGTGGGTCCATGCTGTTGCCGGTGGGGCGCCTGGCGGTGCTGCGGGCCGTGCCGGGGGCGCAGTACATCGCTGCGCTGGCCTCGATCTCGATTGCCGGGCAACTGGGGCCGGTGGTGGGGCCGGTACTGGGTGGCTGGCTGGTGCAAAGCCTGTCCTGGCACTGGATATTCCTGATCAATGTGCCCATTGGCGTAGTCGGGATGGCGGCGGTGCTGCGCTTCCTGCCCGACGACAGCCTGGCCGATACGCCGCGCTTCGACCTGCTGGGCTGTGCCTTGCTGTCGGCCTGCATGGTGGCGTTCTCGCTGGCGCTGGATGTGCCCTTCGATACGCAGCGCGGAGCCTGGAGCGCGGCCCTGTTCCTGCTGGCGGCGGCCACCGTGCTGGGCTACTGGTGGCATGCGCGCGGCCATGCGCGGCCGCTGTTCCGGCTGGGCCTGTTCGGTGAGCCCAATTTCAGCATCGGGCTGGCGGGCAACCTGGTCTGTCGCATCGGCTCATCGGCCGTGCCTTTCCTGTTGCCTTTGCTGCTGCAGGTGCGCTTGGGGTATTCGCCCCTGCATGCGGGCATGCTGCTGCTGCCGGCGGCCATCGCCGGCACCATCGCCAAACCGTGGATCGCACCGCTGGTCAAGCGCCATGGCTATGACCGCTTCCTGCTGGTCAATACCGCGATCGTGGGCGTGTCCATCGTGTCCTTCGCCCTGATCACGCCGGACTGGCCCGTGCTGGCGGCCATCGTGCAACTGGCGGTCTTCGGTGCATCGAACTCGATGCAGTTCGCGGCCATGAACAGCGTCACCCTCAAGGGCTTGCGCAAGGATGATGCGGGCAGCGGCAACAGTCTCTTTTCGATGGTGCAGATGCTGGCCATCGGCCTGGGCGTGACCATCGGCGGCACCATGGTCAATGCCTTCAAGAGTCCGGAGGGTGTGGCCACCAATGCCAGCTTCCAGATCACCTTCGTGATCGTGGGCGTGATCACCCTGGTCTCTGCCTGGGTGTTCCGCCGGATGGACCCGCGTTATTTCAAGTAAGGACCGCAAGAATGGGCAGAGCGGCAGCGCTCAGGTATCGCTCCACTGCCGCAGCAGGTTGTGGTAGCAGCCCACCAGCGTGCGCCGCGCCTGGGCGTCGGCGTCGGTCTGGTTCAGGCGCTGGATGGCGTTGTCCATGTCGAACAGCATCTGGCGCTGACCGTCGTCGCGCACCAGGCTCTGCACCCAGAAAAAACAGCCCATGCGCACGCCGCGCGTGACCGGGGTCACGCTGTGCAGGCTGGTGGCCGGGTAGAGCACCATGTCGCCAGCGGCCAGCTTGACGCTGTGCATGCCGTAGCTGTCTTCGATCTGCAATTCACCCCCGTCATACTCGGCCGGTTCCGCCAGGAACAGCGTGGCCGAGACATCGGTACGCAGCTTGCGGCCCGTGTGCGGATGGATGCGCACGCTGCCGTCCACGTGCGCCCCGAAGCCCATGCCCTCGCCATAGCGGTTGAACATGGGCGGGTAGATCAGGTTGGGCAGCGCCGCGCTGATGAAGCGCGGATGCCGTTCCAGCGCAGCCACGATGAGGTGCTGACACTGCAGGGCTACCTCGGCGCGCTCGTCGATCTGCTGGTTGAACTTCAGCGGCGCGCCCTGGTAACCGGCGGTCACGCGGCCATCCACCCAGGCCGGACCGGCGGCCTCCAGCAGGCCGCGTACCGTCTGCAGGGTGGCCGGGTCGAGCAACTGGGGGATGGTGATGAGCATCGGGGTTTCCTTCGGCCTTACATGCGATAGGTCAGCGACAGCAATGCGGTACGGCCCGAACCCGGGACCGAACGACCGCCGTCGGACTGGATCAGCGCATCGTAATACATCTTGTCGGTCAGGTTGTACAGGTTCAGGCGGATGTCATAGGCCTTGGTGGTGTAGGCCAGCATGGCGTCATAGCGGGTGTAGCCACCGACCTGCACCGTGTTGGTGGCATTGGCATAGCGCTGCGACATGTAGGTCGCGCCGCCGCCGACCTGCCAGTGCGGGGCCAGGTCGTAGGTGGTCCAGGTGGTGAGGGTGTGCCTGGGCGTATTGACCGGCACCTTGCCGACCGAGGTATCGCCCACGGCGCCGCCGATGACCTGGGCATCCAGGTAGGTGTAGTTGGCGGCGATCTGCCAGTCACGCGTGATGCGGCCGGTGGCACCGGCGCGCGCACCGTTCACGCGGACCGTGCCGGCCAGGGCATAGACGCCGGTGGTGACCAGGCTGCGGGCATTTTCCTTGGTGATCTGGAAGGCCGCTGCGCTCAGGGCCAGGCCATTGTCCAGGTCCCATTTGCCGCCCACCTCATAGGAGCGGTTCTTTTCCGGATCCAGGTTCTGCTGGCCCAGGGTACCGGTCAGCTGTTCCAGCGAGGGATTGAACGAGGTGCCATACGAGACGTAGTAGGCCTGCGCCGCGCTGGGCTGCCAGATCGCGCCCGAGCGTACGCTCAGGAAATTGACGGTCTGGTCAGCCGAGGCCAGTGCGGTGGAGCCTGAGGTGTTGCCGGCGTTGATCGAGTTGCTGATGCTGGCGATGTAGCGGTCATAGCGCAGGCCGCCGACCAGCTTGAACTGCGGCACCAGTTCGATGGTGTCGCCGACGTAGGCGGCGATGGTGTTGGCACTGCCACCGGCGTGGTTGCCGGCAGTATCGGCCACGCTGCTGCCGGCGGCGCTGTAGCCGGGATTGACCACGCTGACGCAATCCATGTAGCCGGTGGTGGCGCCTGCGGCATTCAGAGAGCGGCCGTTGCAGCTGCCGTTGCGGTAGTAGTTCTGGTTGTCGTAGCCGTCATGGCCCACTTCCACGCCCACCAGGGCATCGTGCTTCACGCTGCCGGTGGCGAACTTGGCCGCCAGTTCGGTCTGGTTGAAGATGGAGTAGTCGCGGATGTCGCGGTCATGGCTTTGGCCGCGCACGTAGAGGCTGGACAGCGGCAGGTTGCTGGTGGCATTGGTCAGCGCCGTGAAGCCGCTGGAAGAGACCGTGCCGATGGTATTGGGCGCGGTTTCCACGGCATCGGTATGCACGTAGTTGAACTGCGTCTGGCTGCGCAGGGTCACGTCGGGAGCGATCTTGTGCTTGATGCCCGCGTTGAAGGAGGCCACGTCCTGGTTGGTGCGGTCGCTGTTGAGACCATAGGCGGTGTTGCGGTCGACATTGACGGGATGGCCGTTCAGCGGCGGCAGGCCGTAATCGGGCTGGTCGTGGTTGTGCTGCAGCAGGGCCGAGAGGGTGATCTCGGTGGACGTACCGATGCCCCAGACGTAGGAGCCGGCCAGGCCGAAGTCCTGCACGTCGGTCTGGTTGCGGGTGCTGGCCGCGCCGTTCTGGGCCATGGCTTCGATGCGCAGGGCGGAGGTATCCGACAGCGCGCGGTTGACGTCGGCGGTGCTGCGCACCAGGCCGTTGGTGGTGACCGAGGCCGAGACTTCGGTGGCCGTCTTCAGGTTGGCCTTCTTGCTGACCTGGTTGATGATGCCGCCGGTGGAGCCCCGTCCGAAGAGCATCGAGGACGGGCCCATCAGCACTTCCACTTCCTCGATGGCGAAGGTGTCCCGGTAGTACTGGCCACGGTCGCGGAAGCCGTCCAGGTAGATGTCGGTACGCGCCGAGAAACCGTTCAAGTTGATGTTGTTGCCGATCTGGCCGCCTTCGGCGCCACCCAGTGTGATGCCGGACACATTACGCAGCGCGTCGGCCAGCGAGCTCACCCCCTGCGATTGCATCTGCGCCTTGTTGACCACCGTCACCGATTGCGGCACGTCGTGCAGGTCGGCGGGCAGTTTGCTGATGGCGGTGCCGGTGCTGGCGAAATCGTCGCGGCGGCCTTCCACCGTGACCGGGGCCAGCTGGTTGCTGGCGGTCGCAGAAGTGGATGCAGAGGTGGATGCAGAAGCGGGCGCAGTCTGTTGCGCCAGCAGCGGCAGGGGAGCCGCAAAGGTGGCCAGCAATGCGGCGGCGATCGGCGTGAGACGGTTCATGTTCGTGTCGAGGAGAGTGGAGTAGAGAAACGAGAAGCCAATCCGGCTCGCGCCGGATTGGCTCCAATGGCTGGCTACTCCGTCCTTCGACATGGAAGACCGTTTGGCTGGCTGATGACCAGTATTGTTGTTCTGTATGCCAATGATTTTTATTCACGGGCACCGGTCGCAAGATTAAGGAGGCAAGCTGACAAATGACTGTCAGCAAGCTGACGTCAAACTGAGTGTGACAAAAAAGTAACACCGCCTGCCGGCCCCGGGCTGTCTCGGGCAATCCCCGATTTGCAGCATTGGCGCGGCTGCAATACGATGCAGCGTCACGCAGAGGTTTTGCGCTGTTTTCTTTCTTTCGAAGTTCCTATGAATGTTCTGCTGGTCGAAGACGACCCGGTGCTCACCGACGGCCTGTCGCGTGTGCTCAATTCGCATGGTTTCACCGTGCATACCGTCAACAACGGCCACGATGCCTTGTCGCAGCGTTTCAATGCGGCCGTGCTGGTGCTGGACATCGGCCTGCCCGGCATCGATGGTTTCGAGGTCCTGCGGCGCATGCGTGCGGCCGGCAACAATACCCCGGTGCTGCTGCTGACGGCGCGTGACACCATCCCCGACCGCGTACACGGCCTGGAGCTGGGCGCTGACGATTACCTGGTCAAGCCCTTTGCCACGCCCGAGCTGGTGGCGCGCATCAAGGCGCTGATCCGCCGCAGCGCGCCGCAGCCGGCACAGCTGACCGTGGGCGGCCTGTCGCTGGACAACGCCACCAAGCGCGCCGACATCGATGGTCGCAAGATCGAGCTGTCCCTGCGCGAATGGACGGTGCTGGAATACCTGATGCAGCACGCCTCGCGGGTGGTCTCCAAGCAGCAGATCATCGACGCCGTACTGCCCTGGGGCGAGGATTTCACCATCAACGCGGTGGAAGTCTACGTCTCGCGCATCCGCCTCAAGATCGCCGACTCCGGGGTGGTGATCCGCACCATCCGCGGCTTTGGCTACATGCTCGAAAAGAGCGAGACCTGATCCCGGCCGGCAGCGCATGTCCGACACCGCCGCGGCCAGTCCATCGCCGACCCACGCCAGCATCCGGCGCGACCTGCTCAGGTGGCTGATCGCGCCCTTGCTGTTGCTCAACCTGGTCGGCGCCGGCCTGACCTACTGGCTGGCCTGGCTGCCGGCCCAGCACGCCTTCGACCAGAACCTGATGGATTCCACCTGGGGCCTGTACGCCCAGGTGCGCCACCGGCAGGAACGCACCACTGCCGAACTGACCCAACAGGCCGAGCAGATCCTGCGCAGCAACCATTCCGACACTACCTTCTTCGCCGTGCGCAATACCGAAGGCCAGATCGTGGTGGGCGACAAGGGCTTCCCCCGCTTGCCGGAAAGTGATGTCTTCGACCGTCCCATCAACTTCGATGGCGAGATGCGCGGCGAGCCGGTGCGCATCGCCGCCATGCAGGTGCGCGTCAAGAACGGCATCATTTCGGTGGCGGTGGCCGAGACCATCCGCAAGCGCGACCGGGCGCATTACACCATCCTGTTGTCCTTCCTGTTGCTGGACGGCGCATTGACCTTCGGTTCGTTGTCGGTGGTGCTGATCGCCGTGCGGCGCGGCCTGCGCCCGCTCAAGAGCCTGCAGCGCAACCTGGAGCAACGCGGTCATGGCAAGCTGGGCGCCATCGATGGCACCGGCGCACCGGTCGAACTGCAGCCGCTGATCGTGGCCATGAATGAACTGATGGCGCGCATCAACAAGGGTGAGCAGGCACAGCAGAACTTCATGGCCGATGTCGCCCACCAATTACGCACCCCCCTCACGGGGCTCAAGCTGCAACTGGAGCTGCTGCACGACAAGCATCAGGATCAACCCGATACGGCCCGGTCCCTGGCGATGATGAATTCCTCGGTGGAACGCATGATCCGCCAGAGTCGCCAGTTGCTGGCCCTGGCGCGTTCCGAGCCGGGGCTCTTCGAGAGCCGCAAGCTGGAAGAGCTGTCGCTGGACAAGCTGCTGGAAGAGTCGGTCCAGCACTTCATCGAAGAGGCCGACAAGAAGCGCATCGACCTCGGCTTCGACCTGCAACCGGCGCGCATGCGGGGCGACCGCTTCCTCCTGAGCGACCTGATCGACAACCTCATCGATAACGCTGTGCGCTATTCGCCCCCGCATGGCACGGTCACCGTCCGTTGCATGGAGCAAGATGGTGCCGCCGTGCTGACGGTAGAGGATTCCGGGCCGGGTATTGCGCCCGAGCATCGCGAGCTCATCTTCGACCGCTTCTACCGCGCCAACGACAAGGTGGCCGGCAGCGGCCTGGGCCTGGCCATCGTGCGCGAGATCGCGCATGACCATGGCGGCGTGATCAGCGTTGATAGCGGCGAGCACGGGCTGGGCACGCTCTTTACAGTGCGCTTCCCGCTGGCTGGCTGATGGCAGGGGCCCCTTGCGCCGCCTCCGAACCTCGCTCTCCCGGTTCTGTCTAAACACCTTCTTCGTGACAATCCAGGAGGCAACATGACGGACAAGGTCCTGCAAAGCGGTACCCACATCGCCCGCTATGAAGCGGTGGAAAAGCCCGACGAGGGATTCGAGGCGCAGGTCTTCGTGCGCCTGGCGCGCGAGCCCGAGATCGCCGAGACCTATATTCCCGTGGGCCTCTTCCCGACCGAGGAAGAGGCGCTGGCCAGCGCCCGCGAACGCGCCCAGCGCGCCTTGAAGGAGCACGAATTTTGAGCGCCCCCGAGTTCTCCCTCACCCCCGGTGCCCTGTATCTGGCATCGCCGCGCCGCCGCACCCTGCTGCTGGGCGCGGCCGCCGGTGCCGCACTGGTGCTGGCCGGTTGCGCCTCCAGCGGCATGCAGGGTGGTGCGGCGCCGTCTTCCTCGACCCTGTTCGAGCTGCGCGGCGCTACCACGGTGCCGACCCAGGGCTGGATCAAGGCGCAGATCAGCGATCCCCCGGGCGGCGACATCTACCTGGCGCCGCGCGTGGCCCTGGATGCCAGCGACGTGCAGCGCGCCAGCGCGCAGAAGGACGCCGCCGGTCACGCCATTCTGGTGTTGCAGTTCTCGCCGGTCGGGACGGCCAGGCTGGCGGCAGCCTCGCGGGAATTCATGGGCCGCCAGCTGGCGGCCGTGCTGGAAGGTCGTGTCACCAACGTGGCCAGGGTGGAGGGGCCGATGACCATCAACACCATGGCCTTGACCGGCTTGTCCAGTTTTGAGGAAGCGGTGCGCCTGGCGCGTCTGTTCCCCAGCCGCTAGGGCGCAAAGGCGGCAGGGCGCTGGCCGGGCGGGGCAGGGCATGCTAATGTCCTGCCCATTGCACGCCACCGCGGCTTCACGCACCAGCCCAACAATAACAATGTCCGTCGCCCGCCACATCGTCCAGGTCCACCCACGCTTGCTGATCGGCATGGCCGTGGGCATCGTCGCCGCCGTCTTCATTCCTGCCTCCACCTGGATCAGTCGATGCCTGATCGGCTGGAACGCCGGTGTCTGGTTCTATCTTTTCAGCCTGTGGCTGATGATGGTGCGAGCCGATGCCAAGGCCGTCAAGCGCTTGGCCGAAACCGAGGATGAAAGCGCCCAGGTGGTACTGGTCATGGTCTGCGTAGCGGCCATCGCCAGCCTGCTGGCGATCCTGCTGGAACTGGCCGGGGTCAGCCACCACAGCGAGGGCGGGCGCCTGCTGCGGTATGCCTTCACGGCCTCCACCGTCTTCGGTTCCTGGGCCCTGATCGGGACCATCTTCACCTTGCACTATGCGCGGCTGTTCTATGCCGATGATGACGATCCCGACGCCCTGCCGCTGCGCTTTCCCGAGGGGCAGCGCAATCCCGACTACTGGGATTTCCTCTATTTCGCCTTCACCATCAGCGTGGCGGTGCAGACCTCCGATGTCGGCGTGGCTTCGCGCTCGCTGCGCAAGTCGGTGCTGGTCCATTCGCTGATCTGCTTCATCTTCAATGCCGCCATCATCGGCCTGTCCATCAATATCGCTGCCGGCCTGGCCGGCAACTGAGCCGACCGGCGCCACTGGTTGTCGGCGCCAGGATGTCAGCGCAATGGAACCGAACCGGCGGGCGCCTGTCCTAGCCGGGTTCATGCAGCCTCAGGCAGTCCCGGGCAATCCCGGGCCGGGCGCAGCGTGAACCGGAAGGCCACCGTATAATGGCCGGCTTTCCGTGTGGCAAAAGGCAAGACCAGGGGAGGGGGGCAAAGAACCCCCGCAGCTCGACCAACGATTCGAACAACGGAGCGCACCGTGCGGGTTTATTCCAGCCAAGCAGAAGAACGTATTGCCATGTTGAAGCGCCAGGGCAAGGGCGCATTTTCCGGCCCACCACTACCGATGGGACCCTTGATCGGGTTTTCGGTGGCGATCGTGGCGGTCGTCCTGATCGCCCTGTTCACCTACGAAGCCTCGGTCAGCCGGGGGGAAGCGGCCAATGCCGTCTCGCACACCATGCAGGTGCGCGAGCAGTTGCAGAATCTGGTCTCCACCCTCAAGGATGCCGAAACCAGCCAGCGCGGCTTCCTGCTGACCGGCACCGAAAGCTATCTCAGTCCCTATAACCAGGCGCGGGCCGCCTTGCCGGGCGAGATCACGCGCCTGCGCGAGCTGATCGTCGACAACCCCGACCAGGTCAAGCGCCTGTCGCAGGTGGAACGGGTGGTCAACGACAAGATGGAAGAACTGGCCGAGACCATCACCCGACGCCGCAATGGCGATGCCGCTGGCGCGCTGGCGGTGGTGCAATCGGATCGCGGCAAGATGTCCATGGACCGCGTGCGCACCCTGACCCGCGACATGGAAGAGCAGGAGCGCGACCTGCTGACCGCACGTCAGTCCGACTGGCGTGATGCAGTCGCCTTTTCCACCGCCGTGGCCTGGGGTGGTTCGGCCCTGCTGCTGGTATTGATCGCCGCTGCTGCCGTCACCACCTCGCGCGACTATCGTTCGCGGGAGAAGCAGACCTGGATCCGCGCCGGACAGATGGGCCTGGCCGAGCGCCTGCAGGGCGAGCAGCGCCTGAGCACCCTGGGCGAAAACACGCTGGCCTTCCTCACGGCCTACCTGAACGCGCAGGTCGGCGCCATCTACCTGCGCACCGATGGCGGCGATTTCCAGCGCTTCGCAGCCTATGCCCTGGAAGATGAGGGCGAGCAGCAGATCCAGCCCAATCTGCGGGACGGCCAGGGTCTGCTGGGCCAGGCGGCCAAGCTCAATCGCGCCATGCATGTCAAGGATGTGCCTGAGCACTATCTCACCGTCTCCTCGGCCGTGGGGCGTCATCAGCCGCGTGAGTTGCTGATCGTCCCGGCCTCGGTGGATGGCACGGTGCAGGCCGTGTTCGAGCTCGGCTTCCTGCGCCGGGTGCGCGCCGAGGAAGAAGAATTGCTGGCCCGCCTGTCGGACCAGATCGCCATCGCCGTGCGCTCCTCCAAGGACCGCACCCGCCTGGAAGAACTGCTGGAAGAGACCCAGCGCCAGTCCGAGGAATTACAGGCCCAGCAGGAGGAACTGCGGGTCAACAATGAAGAACTGGAAGAGCAGGGACAGGCCCTGAAGGCCTCGCAGCTGCGCCTAGAAACCCAGCAGGCCGAGCTGGAGGAAACCAATGCCCAGCTGGAAGAGCAGGCCCAGTTGCTGGAACTGCAGAAGGACGACCTGGCCAAGACCCAGGTGGTGCTGGTGGACAAGGCCACCGAACTGGAGCGCGCCAACCAGTACAAGAGCGAGTTCCTGGCCAACATGAGCCACGAACTGCGCACCCCGCTGAACTCCACCCTGATCCTGGCCAAGCTGCTGGCCGACAACAAACAGGGCAACCTGACCGACGAACAGGTGCGCTTCGCCCAGACCATTTCATCGGCCGGTAACGACCTGCTGGCGCTGATCAACGATATCCTCGACCTTTCCAAGATGGAGGCCGGCAAGCTCGATATCGTCTCCGAATCCTTCGTGGTGACCAAGCTGGCCGAGGAACTCAAGGCCAGCTTCGCCATGACCGCCCAGCAGAAGGGCCTGGGCTTCAAGGTGGACGTGGAGCCGGGCGTGCCGCAGCGCATGGAAACCGACATGCAGCGCCTGGGCCAGATCCTCAAGAATCTGCTCTCCAACGCCATCAAGTTCACCGAGAAGGGTGAGGTCAGCCTGCGCGTCTATGCCGACGCCCAGAACCGCATCGCCTTCGCCGTGCGCGATACCGGTATCGGCATTGGCGAGGACCAGCATCAGTTCATCTTCGAAGCCTTCCGCCAGGCCGATGGCAGCACCCACCGCAAGTACGGCGGCACCGGTCTGGGCCTGTCGATCTCGCGTGACCTGGCCCACCTGCTGGGTGGCGACATCACCGTGCAGAGCCGGCCGGGCGAGGGCAGCATCTTTACGCTCTCGCTGCCGCAGGTCTACAGCGGTGACCAAGCCATCCTGCGTGCACCGGCGACGACGCCGAAGTCGGCAAATGCCGCTGCCGCAGCCTCGACACTGCAGGCGGCCCAGGTGGCCACGGCGCCGGACGTGCGCGTTGCCAGTGCCTCGGCGACGGCTGCCACACCGACACGCCTGCAGGAGATCGCCATCGACGACGACCGCCACCGGATCGAGGCCACTGCACGCCTGATCTTGGTGATCGAGGACGATCCGGCCTTCGCCATGATCCTGCGCGACCTGGCCCATGAGATGGGTTTCCAGTGCGTCGTCACGCACTCCGCCAACGAAGGCGTGGCCGCTGCCGAGATGTATCGTCCCAGCGCCATCCTGATGGACATGAACCTGCCCGACTTCTCCGGTCTGGGTGTGCTGGACCAGATCAAGCGCAATCCCAAGACCCGCCACATCCCGGTGCACGTGGTGTCGGTGGCCGACTATTCGCAAGAGGCCATGGAGCGCGGCGCCATCGGTTACGCACTCAAGCCGGTGCAGCGCGAAGAGCTGATCGGCGCCATCCGCAAGCTGGAAGCCAAGTTCCTGCAAGGCCTGCGGCATGTGCTGGTGGTCGAGGACGATGCCCGCCAGCTCGACAGCATCCGGCAGTTGCTGGCCGGCGAGAACATCAACCTGGTCGGTGTGCGTACTGCCACGGACGCCCTGGCGCGCCTGCGCGAGACCACCTTCGACTGCATGGTGATGGACCTGAACCTGCCCGACCTGTCCGGCTACCAGTTGCTGGAAAAGATGGCCGAGCAGGAGCATGTGGCCTTCCCGCCGGTGATCGTCTATACCGGCCGCTCGCTCTCGGCCGAGGAAGAGCAGAACCTGCGCCGCTTCTCGCGCTCCATCATCATCAAGGATGCGCGTTCGCCGGAGCGCCTGCTGGACGAGGTGACGCTGTTCCTGCACCAAGTGGAAACCACACTGCCGCCGGAAAGCCAGCGCCTGCTCAAGGTGGCGCGCGACCGCGAGACGGTCTTCGAAGGCCGCCGCATCCTGGTGGTGGAAGACGATGTGCGCAACATCTTTGCGCTTTCCTCGGTGCTGGAGCCCAAGGGCATGAAGGTCGAGATCGCCCGTAACGGCCGGGAGGCCCTGGATGCGCTGCAACGCAGCCAGGACAAGCCCGGCGCCGTCATCGACCTGGTGCTGATGGATATCATGATGCCGGAGATGGACGGCCTGACCGCCATGCGCGAGATCCGCAAGCAGGCCATCTGGAAGCGCCTGCCCATCATCGCGCTGACCGCCAAGGCGATGAAGGATGACCAGGAAAAATGCCTGGCCGCCGGCGCCAACGATTACATCGCCAAGCCCCTGGATGTGGAAAAACTGCTGTCCCTGGTACGTGTATGGATGCCCAAATAAACCAGGCCCTGGCCAACCGGCATTTCGATATCGAGATGCAGTTGCTGCTGGACGCCATCTACCTGAAGTATCACTGCGATTTTCGCGGCTATGCCGGCGCCTCCCTGAAGCGTCGCCTGGCCACGGCCATGATCCGTTTCGGCTGCGACACCCTCTCGCAGCTGCAGGACAAGGTGCTGCATGATGCCACCGTCTTCCCGGCGCTGATGGACTACCTCACGGTGCAGGTCAGCGAGATGTTCCGCGATCCTGGCTACTTCAAGGCGCTGCGCGAGAAGGTGATGCCGCTGTTGCGCACCTATCCCTCGCTGAAGATCTGGGTGGCCGGCTGCAGCAGTGGCGAGGAAGTCTATTCCCTGGCCATCCTGTTGCGCGAGGAAGGCCTGCTTGAACGCAGCATCATCTACGCCACCGACATCAACCAGACTGCGCTCAAGAAGGCCGAGGCCGGCGTCTACGAGCTGGACCGCATTCCCGGCTTCACCAGCAATCACCAGAAATCCGGAGCAAGGACTTCGCTTTCGGATTACTATACGGCGGCTTATGGTGCCGTCGTGTTTGACAAGTCTTTGCGCCGGAATGTGGTCTTTTCCGACCACAGCCTGGCCACCGACAGTGTATTTGCAGAGATGCACCTGGTGTCTTGCCGCAACGTGCTGATCTATTTCAACCGCCATCTGCAGGAGCGCGCCCTCGGGCTGTTCCGCGAATCGCTGGTGCGCAAGGGCTTCCTCGGCCTGGGCTCGAAGGAGTCGCTGCGCTTCTCCTCGCATGGCGTGGCCTTCGACGAGGTGGACCGCGAGGAACGCCTGTTCCAGAAGAAGGGCGAGCTGTGAGTACCGTCACCTTGCCTTCGCTGGAGGGCCGCAACATCGAGGCCGTGGTCATCGGTGCCTCCGCCGGCGGCGTAGAGGCGCTCTCGGAAATCCTCCCGGCGCTGCGTCGTGGCGCGGCAGTGGCGACCATGGTGGTGCTGCACCTGCCGCGCGAACGGCCCAGCCTGCTGCCGCAGATCTTTGCCGACCGTTGTGCCCAGCCGGTGGTGGAAGCGCAGGACAAGCTGCCAGCCCAGCCCGGCGTGATCCATTTTGCGCCGCCGGATTATCATCTGCTGGTCGACCGCGGCGAGGAAGGGCCCTTGCTGGCCATGTCCAATGATGAACTGGTCAACTTTTCGCGACCGGCCATCGACGTATTGTTCGAGTCGGCTGCCGATGTCTACCGCGAGCGGCTGCTGGGCATTGTCCTCACCGGTGGCAACCACGATGGCGCGGCCGGCTTGCAGGCCATCGGTCGCGCCGGCGGCATGACGGTGGTGCAAAGCCCGCAACAGGCGCAGGTGCCTTACATGCCGGCGCAGGCACTGGCGCTGGGCAAGATCGACCATGTGCTCACGCTCTCGCAGATCGCCGATCTGCTGCGTACCGTAGGCGTACAGGGGAATGACCAGGAAAAGGAACGCAGGTGATAGAACAACAGAAACAAAGAGACCTGCCACGGGTGAAATTCCTGCTGGTCGATGATCTCGAAGAAAACTTGCTGGCCTTGTCGGCGCTGCTGCAGCGTGACGATGTCGAACTGCTGCTGGCGCGCTCGGGCATGGAAGCCCTTGAGCTGTTGCTGCAGCACGAGGTGGCACTGGCCTTCATTGACGTACAGATGCCGGTCATGGACGGCTTCGAACTGGCCGAACTGATCCGCGGCAGCGAGCGCACCCGCAACGTGCCGCTGATCTTCGTGACGGCCGGCGTGCGCGACGAACGCCGCCTGTTCAAGGGTTACGAGAGCGGCGCGGTGGATTTTCTCTACAAGCCCATCGAACCGCACATCCTGCGCAACAAGGCGGAGGTGTTCTTCCAGCTGTATCGTCAGAAGCAGCAACTGGCGCTGGAACTGCGGGCGCGCACCGAGACCTTGCGCATGAACGAGATGTTCGTCGCCATCCTCGGCCACGATCTGCGCAATCCGCTCAGTGCCGTGGTGATGGCGGCCACGTTGATGCAGCGGACCTACAAGGAAGAGGTGGCGCAAAAGGCCTCGCAGCAGATACTCAACGGCGGCAAGCGCATGGCCAAGCTGATCGAGAACATGCTGGACCTGGCCCGCGCCCGCCTGGCAGGCGGCATTCCGCTGGTGCGCGCCAGTGCCTGCCTGGGCGAGATCACCGAGCGGGTGGTGCAGGAATACCAGGCCACGTATCCGGGTAGCGTCATCGAACGTCGCATCGAGGGTGACGACAATGGCTACTGGGACGGCGACCGCCTGGGCCAGGTAGCGGCCAACCTGCTGGGCAATGCCCTGCAGCATGGCGAGCCGGGCCATCCGGTCTGCATCGGCATCGATGGACGCAGCGAGCACGAGGTGGTGATGGTGATCGCCAATCGCGGCGTGATCCCGGAGGCACTGCTGCCGGTGATCTTCGATCCCTTCCGCGGTGGCGAGCGCGAGATTGGGCGCAAGGAAGGCCTGGGACTGGGTCTCTTCATCGCCCAGCAGATCGTCAAGGCACATGGCGGCAGCATCAGCATGACCTCCGATGACCAGGTGCAGACCATGGTGACGGTGCGCTTGCCGCGTCGTTGAGCGATACCGGCGCTACGGACGTAAAAAGCCAGCTCCTCGGAGCTGGCTTTTTCTTTGCACGCCTGAATACTGCCAAAGAGCGGGTTATGGTGATCGCTCCTCAAGCTAGGCGCATTTCCCTTCAATCAGCGTGTTTGGCGGCTTCTTGCGCCCGATATTCCTTGGTCGGGAGACCACCGACGCCCCAGCTGTCGATATCGACTTCGTCGATCACGACAAAGGTACTGCCGTGTGGTTTTCCCATGACCTCGTACAGGAGGTCGCTGACACCCTTGATCAGCGCCTTCTTCTGCTCGGGCGTTGTCGAGGACGCGCCCGCTACCGTACCTTCCCTGGTCACCTTGATGTTCACATATGGCATGACGGCTCCTTCGATGAGATGGTCAGTGGATCAGTGGCCGGCCACCTGGCCGCCATCCACGTGCAGGATTTCGCCGGTGACGAAGTTGGCATCTTCCAGATAGAGAACCGCCTGGGAAATGTCACTGATTTCGCCTATGCGCTTCACAGGATGCAGGCTGGCCAGGCCGGCGTGGGTTTCCGGAGCGTGCATCGGGGTCTTGATGATGCCGGGTGACACCGCGTTTACGCGGATGTTGCGGGTGGCGTATTCGATCGCCAGGCTGCGCGTGGCGGCCGCCAGACCGCCCTTGGTCAGCGATGCCAGCACCGACGGGACGTTCGAATTGGCCTGGTCCACCAGGGTGGTGGTGATCTGGACAATGTGGCCGCTGCCTTGCTTGAGCATCGGCCCGATAGCGTGCTGGGTGGTGTGGAAGAAGCCGTTCAGGTTGGTCGACAGGATTTCCTGGTACTGCTTTTCCGAATAGTTGGTGAATTCGCTGGCGATGAAGATGCCCGCGTTGTTCACCAGCGTATCCACGCGGCCGAAGCGCTCCAGCGCCAGTTCGACGACCTTCCTGCCGGTCTCCGGGTTGCCGATGTCACCGGCGATGGTCACGTAGTTCGGATTCTGCGACGGCTTGATGGAGCGCGACGTACCGACCACGCGGTAGCCGCGCGCCAGGAACGCATTCACGATGCCTTCGCCCAGACCTTGCGATGCGCCGGTCACGATGGCCACTTTTTGCTGATTGCTCATGTTCACTCCTTCAGATGGTTACGCGGTGCGCCAAGTCGATGCTTGCGCGCTGTCGGGCCAGTGCGTCTGGCTTGAACCGAATCTTAGGTGCTACCCATCTGGGTGAGAATTAGCTATTCTTCATCAATGACTGAGAAAAAACGCACAGAGCCAGACTGGCAGGATATCCGCATCTTTCTTGCGCTGGGACGCTACGGAAGCCTCTCGGCGGCAGCCAGGGCGCTGTCCGCAACACATTCGACGATTTCGCGGCGCTTGCGCTCCCTGGAAGCGACGCTAGGAGAGAAGCTTGTCGAACGGCGCCCCGAGGGCTATGTCCTGACCGAGGCGGGTACACGTGCATTGGCGGCAGCCGGGGATATGGAAGCGGCCGTACAGACCCTGGAGCGTGGCGGTGAAGATGGCTCCGTACGCGGACTGGTACGTGTGAATGCGTCGCCGGCGATTTCCCAGGGATTCCTGGTCGCAAAACTGGCGCGGCTGCCGCTGCTGTACCCCGGATTGGACATCGACCTGGCCTCTGATCTGCGCGCGGTCAGCCTGGAACGTCATGTCACTGACATTGCCGTACGCCTTGGCCGGCCCAAGGATGGCGACGTCATCGCGAAACCGCTGGGCAAGATGGGATTCGGTTTCTATGGCACCAAGGCCGTCTGCAAAAGGATTGCAGACGGTGCCGAGCCGGTATTTATCGGCTTTGACGAAGCCAACGCCTATATCCCGGAGGCTGAGTGGCTGGCGCGGCACTTCCCTCAGGCGCGTGTGGTGTTCCGGGCCAACAACCAGGTTGCCCAGGCAACAGCGGCGTTGACGGGTGTGGGCGTCGCCCTTCTTCCGCACTATATCGGTCGGTCCACCCCCAAACTGCTGCCCTGCGATCTGGCTCCTGCTCCATCCCCGCCGCCACGCGAGATATGGTTGATTACGCGGGGCCAGGACCGCAAGGACCTGCCGATTCGCACCGTCGTCGACTATCTTCTCGAGACGTTTGCCAGTGAGCGCGCCCTGTTCGAGGAGTGATCTTCACGCTTCGCAATGGGCCGCTCCTGGCAGGAGCGTGCCGCGTTGCAGAACGGATGAGCGGACCTATTGCCAGCCATACCGCCGCGCATACCAGCCCTTCATCGCCTGGATCAGCACCGCATAGGCCACCAGGATCGCTACCAGCCACGGGAAGTAGGACAGTGGCAACGCTTCCAGCTTGAAGTAGTGCGCCAGCGGCGTCATCGGGATGGCGATGCCGATGGCCATGATCACCAGCGTCATTCCCATCAGCGGCCAGGAGGCGCGGCTCTGGAAGAAGGGGATGCGACGGGTGCGGATCATGTGCACGATCAGGGTCTGCGAGAGCAGGCCTTCGATGAACCAGCCGGACTGGAACAGGGTCTGGTGTTCCGGCGAGCTGGCGCCGAAGACGAACCACATCAGTGCGAAGGTGCTGATGTCGAAGATCGAGCTGATCGGACCGAAGAAGACCATGAAGCGACCGATGTCGCCGGCATCCCAGCGTTGCGGTTTTTCCAGGAACTCCTTGTCGACGTTGTCGAAGGGGATCGAGATCTGCGAGACGTCGTACAGCAGGTTCTGCACCAGCAGATGCAGGGGTAGCATCGGCAGGAAGGGCAGGAAGGCACTGGCGATCAATACCGAGAAGACATTGCCGAAGTTGGAACTGGCCGTCATCTTGATGTACTTCAGCATGTTGGCGAAGGTCTTGCGGCCTTCCAGCACGCCTTCTTCGAGCACCATCAGGCTCTTTTCCAGCAGGATCAGGTCGGCTG